>Ga0265332_10000141_pt1 | contig 59136 bp, 62 predicted proteins | sample 41926metaG_FD_202084 | JGI IMG/M metagenome (GOLD analysis project Ga0265332, IMG submission 202084) | Rhizosphere microbial communities from Carex aquatilis grown in University of Washington, Seatle, WA, United States - 4-19-26 metaG | ecosystem: Host-associated > Plants > Roots > Rhizosphere...
GCGCGCTCGACCGCTACGAAAGACAATTCGTGTACATGCCGTTCGAGCACAGCGAAGCGGCGGCGGCGCAGGATCGCTCGGTCGAGCTGTTCGACGCCCTCGCGCGCGAGACGGGCGACGACTCGCTGTTGCCCTGGGCGCGGCGGCACGCGGAGATCATCCGCCGCTTCGGCCGCTTTCCCCATCGCAATGCGATCCTGGAACGCGTCTCGACGCCGGAAGAGACCGCGTTTCTCGAGGAACCCGGCTCGCGCTTCTGATCCGGGCCTTTCGATGCAGCTTCCGGCAATCCCGATCAGCGCCGCCGACTGCGCCATGGCGCGAGCGCGCTGCGCGCTGCGATTGCACGCAGGCTGACGGCGCGCGGTCATGGAAAACGCGATGCAAGGCGCGCTCGGCATCCTCGGCGGAACCTTCGATCCGATCCATTACGGTCATCTCGAGCTCGCGCGCGAAGTGCGGGAAGCGCTGCAGCTCGCCGAACTGCGGCTCGTTCCCGCGGGCGCGCCGCCGCATCGTCCGGCGCCGGTCGCCCCGGCGGCGCACCGCCTCGCGATGACGCGGCTCGGCATCGCGGACTATCCCGGGCTTGGCGTAGACGACCGCGAGATCAGGCGGTCCGGTCCCAGCTACACCGTGCTCACGCTGGAGGAGCTGCGCGCGGAAGCGCCGGGACGCCCGCTCGCCCTCATCGTCGGCACCGACGCGCTGGCCGGCCTGCCGCAATGGCACCGCTGGCGCGAGATCTTCGGACTCGCCCACATCGTGGTCGTCGCGCGACCCGGATTCGAATCCGCCAATGGGGTGATTCCCGAACTCGCGCGCGACTGGCAACAACGCGTCACCACTGACCCGAACGAGCTCGCGCGCCGCCCCGCCGGCGCGATCATCGTGCAGCCGATCACCGCGCACCCGATTTCGGCATCGGCGATCCGCGCGCTGCTTGCGCGGGGACGCGACGGCGCCGTTGCGGCAGCAGGTTTGCTTCCCTCCTCCGTTTTGGCCTATATTGAACGCAACCAACTCTACCGATTACGCCCGGATGCGACTTAACAAGCTGCAAAAGACCGCCGTCACCGCCCTCGAAGACATCAAAGCGCGCGACATCGCCGTTCTCGACGTCCGCAAGCTGACCAGCCTCTGCGACACCCTCGTGATCGCCAGTGCCGAGTCCAATCGGCAGGTGAAGGCGCTCGCCAGCCACGTCCGCGACAAGCTGAAGGAGTCCGGCGCGACCATCGTCGGCGTCGAGGGCGAAGCGACCGGCGAATGGGTGCTGGTGGATGCCGGTGACATCGTCATCCACATCATGCAGCCGGCGGTGCGCGCCTACTACAACCTCGAAGAACTGTGGGCGCCTCCGAAGACCCGCCTCGCGCGAGCGCGGCCCGCGCAGCGCGCGGCGGCGTAGCCGCGGGCGGGGCCGCGATCGCCGCCGCCCACGATGAAGCTTCGCGTCGTCGCGTTGGGCCACAGGATGCCGGCGTGGGTCGATGCCGGATTCGACGACTACGCGCGGCGGATGCCACGCGATCTTCCCGTTGAGCTCATCGCGCTGAAGCCCGAGGCGCGCAATCAGGGGAAACCCGTGGCCGCGCTGCTCGCCGCCGAAGCCCGGCGCCTCGGCACCGCCTGCAAGGACGCGCGCGTGGTCGCGCTCGACGAGCGTGGCAAGGCATGGACGACCCGCGAGCTCGCCGCGCGGCTCGAGGCGTGGCGCGCCGACGCCCGTGATGTCGCCTTCGTGATCGGCAGCGCCGACGGGCTCGATGCGTCCGTGACGCGTGGCGCTGCGCACACCGTCGCGCTGTCGGCGCTGACGCTGCCGCACGGCCTCGTGCGCGTGCTGCTGGCGGAACAGCTCTATCGTGCCGCGAGCCTCCTGTCGGGTCACCCGTATCATCGCGACTGAACGCCACTGCTCCCAGGAGCGTCCCATGAGCGCACCTTCGATCTACCTCGCCTCGAAAAGCTCCCGCCGGGAGGCGCTGCTCGACCAGCTCGGCATCGACTTCATGCCGCTCCTGCTGCGCGAGGCCGCGGGACGCGACCGCGACGTCGTCGAGGAGGTGCAGGACGGCGAGCCGCCGCTGCATTACGTCGAGCGCATCGCGCGCACCAAGACGCTGGTCGGCGCGCAGCAGATGCAGCGGCGCAAGCTGCCGCCGCGGCCGGTGCTCGGTGCGGACACCGAGGTCGTGCTGGACGGCGTCGTGTTCGGCAAGCCGCGCGACGCCGCGGATGCCGTGCGCATGCTGGCGGCGCTCTCGGGCCGCACGCACGAGGTGCTGACGGCCGTTGCCGTCTGCTGGAACGACGAGATCAGCGCCGAGATCTCCGCGTCGTCGGTGACCTTCTGCGAAATCGCCCGCGCCGACATCGACCGCTACGTCGCCACCGGCGAGCCGTTCGACAAGGCAGGCGGCTACGCGGTGCAGGGCCGCGCCGCGGCGTTCGTGCGCCGCATCGACGGCAGCTACTCCGGCGTCATGGGATTGCCGCTCTACGAGACGGCGGCCCTCCTCGCCCGGATCGGCTTCCCCGTGCTATAAAGTCGGCAACCCATACCGCTAGCACGCGCGTTCCGCGCGAGCTTCGCGCCCGGCCGAGCGCGCCGGTGCGCAGGAGGATTCTGACCTTGGACCTTTCCGCCCGCGAATGTCACATGAAATCCTTATCAACGTAACGCCCCAGGAAACCCGCGTCGCGATGCTCGGCGAGGGCGTCGTGCAGGAATTGCACATCGAGCGATCGAGTGCGCGCGGACTCGTCGGCAACATCTACCTGGGACGGGTCGCGCGCGTTCTGCCCGGCATGCAGAGCGCGTTCGTCGAGATCGGCCTCGAGCGCGCGGCGTTCCTCCACGTCGCCGACATCTGGGAGCACCGCCAGAACGGCCACGGCGGCAGCGACGTCCGCCCCATCGAAAGGATCCTGCACGAGGGCCAGTCGCTGCTCGTGCAGGTCATCAAGGATCCCATCGGCACCAAGGGTGCGCGGCTCTCGACGCAGGTGAGCCTCGCCGGGCGCCTGCTCGTCTACCTGCCGCAGGACTCGCACATCGGCATCTCGCAGCGGATCGAGGACGAGGCCGAGCGCGAGAGCCTGCGCGAGAAGCTGCAGCTCCTCCTGCCCGATGGCCTCATCGGGGGGTTCATCATCCGGACGATGGCGGAGACCGCCACCGGGCGCGAGATGGAGAACGACATCGGGTACCTCACCAAGCTGTGGGGAGACCTCAACTCGCGCGCAGGCGCCGTCCCGGCACCCGTGCTCCTCTATCAGGACCTCAACCTCGCGCAGCGCGTGCTGCGCGACATGGCCACCGAGGAGACGCTGCGCGTCGTCGTCGACTCGCGCGAGACGTTCGTGCGGATGCGCGAATGGGCAGCCGAATACACGCCGGCGCTCACCGAGCGCATCCAGCATCACGCGGGCGAGCGCCCGCTGTTCGACCTCTACAGCGTCGAGGACGAGATCGAGAAGGCGCTGGCGCGCCGCGTCGACCTCAAGTCCGGCGGCTACCTGATCGTCGACCAGACCGAGGCGATGACGACGATCGACGTCAACACCGGCGGCTTCGTCGGCGGGCGCAGCTTCGACGACACGATCTTCAAGACGAACCTCGAGGCGGCGCAGGTCATCGCGCGGCAGCTGCGGCTGCGCAACCTCGGCGGCATCATCATCATCGACTTCATCGACATGGAGAACCTCGACCACCGCAATGCGGTGCTGACCGAGCTGAACCGCGCGCTGGAGCCCGATCGCACGCGGCTTTCCGTCAATGGGTTCACGCAGCTCGGCCTGGTCGAGATGACGCGCAAGCGCACGCGCGAGTCGCTCGCCCACGTGCTGTGCGAGCCCTGCCCCATGTGCCGCGGCCGCGGCGAGCTCAAGACCGCGCAGACGATCTGCTACGAGATCCTGCGCGAGATCGTGCGCGAATCGAAGCAGTTCAACGCGCGCGAATTCAGGATCCTGGCGGCGCAGCCCGTGATCGATCTCTTCCTCGACGAGGAGTCGCAGTCGCTGGCGCAGCTCGGCGACTTCATCGGCAAGCCGATCTCGCTCCAGGTGGAGTCGATCTACACGCAGGAGCAGTACGACATCGTGCTGATCTGACCGCGTGAGGACGACGCCGACGTGAAGCTCCTCTCGCGCATCGGCGAATTCGTTGCGCGGCTCTTCCGCCACAAGCCGCCCGAACCCGGCCGCTTCGTCGCGGACGCCAAATTCGCGCTCTCCGGCTTCCTGCGCACGCTGCCGTGGATCTGGCCGCGCCGCGAATACCTGCTCTACATTCCGAAGGGCTGGTCGCGCTGGAAGCGCGCGCCGCTTCTGGTGCTCTGTCACGGATGCCGGCAGACGCCGGAGGAGTTCGCCGAGGGGACGCGCATCGCCGCGCACGCCGATGCGCACGGCTGTCTCGTGCTGCTGCCCCGGCAGAAGGATTCGGCCAACGCGTGGCGCTGCTGGAACTGGTTCGATGCGGCCACCGCGAGCGGCGCCGGCGAATCGGCGATCGTCGCCGCGATGATCCGCTCGGTGCGCCGCCGGTATCGTGCGGACCGCCACCGCGTTCTCGTCGTCGGCATGTCGGCGGGCGGCGCGCTGGCGGCCGCCCTCGGCGTGCGCCACCCGAAAGTCGTCCACGCGGTCGCGGTGCATTCGGGTCTCGCCTGCGGCGCGGCGACGTCCGCCTTCACCGCCATCGGCGTGATGCAGCGCGGGCCGGACAACGACGTGGAGGCCATCGCCGCCAGCGCGGCGACCGATGCGCGATCGCATCTCCCGGTGCCGCTCCTCGCGATCCACGGCGGCGGCGACACGGTGGTTGCCGCCGTCAACGCGGCGATGCTGGTGCGCCAATACCTTCGCCTCAACGGTCATCCGGCCGTCGACGCGAAGGCGCTTGCGCCGCGAGCGCTCCCGCCGGCCAACCTCGAACGCACCGACGCGGTGCCGGGCGAGCGAGCGTGCACGACGCGCGAGTGGCGCGTCGGCGATCGTCTCGTCGCGCGCTTCGTGTCGATCGACGGCCTCGGGCACGCATGGAGCGGAGGCGACGACGCGCTGCCGTTCAACGACGCGCTGGGACCTGACGCCACGGCGCTCGTCGGGAATTTTCTCCGCGACGCGTTGCCGTAACATTGCATTCCCGACGATCCGCCCGGAGGCGCCGATGCCCGCGACCGCGATGAACCATTTCACGATCCTGACCGACGACGTCCCGGCGACGATCGAGTTCTACGGCGACCTCCTGGGACTCGAGGCAGGTCCGCGCCCGCCGTTCACGTTCCCGGGCGCGTGGCTCTATGCGGGCGGCCAGCCCATCCTGCATGTGGTCGGCGGCAAGCCGCGCGACGAGCTGCGCGCCGGCGTCATCGATCACATGGCGTTTTCCGCGCGCGGCCTCGCGGAGACGCTGCAGAAGCTCGAGCGGCGCGGCATCGCGCACGACTGCCGGCGCCTCGCCGGCGCAACGACCTGGCAGCTCTTCTTCCACGATCCGAACGGCGCGCGCGTCGAGCTCGATTTCGCCGGCGACGAGCGCGGCCCGCGCGGATGAGGATGCCACCGGTCGAGCCGGATCACCTCGTCGTCGCCGCGCTGACGCTCGAGCAGGGATGCGAATGGGTCGAGGAGAAGCTCGGCGTGCGCCCGCAGCCCGGCGGCAGGCATGTCGCGATGGGGACGCACAATGCGCTCGTCGGCCTTGGCAAGCGCTTCTTTCTCGAAGTGATCTCCGTGGATCCGGAGGGCGTCGCGCCGCCGCGCCCGCGCTGGTTCGATCTCGACCTGCCCCGAATGAAGGCCGCGCTTTCCGAAGGTCCGCAGCTCATCCACTGGGTGGCGCGCACGACCGACATCGACGCATGGGCCGCGCGGCTTCCCGAGCACGGCGCGGTCACGCCGATGACGCGCGGCGACATGCACTGGCGCATCACGATTCCCGCGGATGGGCATCTGCCGGGACGCGGCCTCGTGCCGACGCTCATCCAGTGGAGCGATGCCCGGCATCCGGCGGACCGGCTGCCCGATTCCGGATTGCGCCTCGCCGCCATTGCGGGCGAGCATCCGGCGCCGGAGCTGATCCGCGCGGAGATTGCGACGCTCGGTCTCTCCGATGTGCTGAAAGTCACGTACGCGAAATCGCCGCGGCTCGCGATGATGCTGCGCAGCCCGCGCGGCACCGCAGTCCTGTAGCAGCGGATCCGTCGCGCCTCGGCGCGGCGCTGCGGACGTGAATGCAGGACCGCCGGACTCCCAAGGAGGTTCGCCATGCCGTTTCTCGAACAGGCCGCCATCTTCCTCGCGACGGCCGTGCTCGTCGTGCCGCTTTTCCGGCGGCTGCAGCTGGGCGCGGTGCTGGGCTATCTCGCCGCCGGCGCGCTGATCGGGCCGTGGGGTCTCGGTGTCGTTCCGCACGCGCAGGCGACGCTGAGCTTCGCCGAGCTGGGCGTGGTCCTGCTGCTCTTTCTCGTGGGGCTCGAGCTCGAGCCGTCGCGATTGTGGGCGCTGCGCCAGCCGGTGTTCGGCCTCGGTGGCGTGCAGGTCGCCGTCACCGGAGCGGCCGTCACGGTGCTCGCCCACGTGTTCGGGCTCGCGTGGCCGGCGGCCACCATCATCGGCTTCGGCCTCGCGATGTCGTCGACGGCCATCGTCATCGCGTGGCTCGGCGAACGCGGCCAGCTCTCCAGCCCCGCAGGCCAGCGCGCCTTCGCGATCCTGCTCTTCCAGGATCTCGCGGTCATTCCGCTCATTGCGCTGCTTCCGCTGTTCGCGCCGGACCGCACCGGAGTTGCGAGCGGCTGGCTGCTCGCAGTGAAGGGCGTCGCCGCGATCCTCGTCGTCATCGTCAGCAGCCGGCTCGCGATCCGGCCGGCGCTGAAGCTCGTCGCGCGCTTCGGCGGCCGCGAGGTGTTCACCGCCGCGGCGCTCCTGGTCGTCGCCGGCGCCGCGCTGCTGATGGAGGCGATCGGGCTTTCGATGTCGCTCGGTGCGTTCCTCGCGGGCGTGCTGCTCGCCGATTCCGAGTTCCGGCACGAGCTGGAAGCCGATGTCGAGCCGTTCAAGGGGCTCCTGATGGGCCTCTTCTTCATGGCGGTGGGGATGAGCGCGAACCTTTCGCTCTTCGCCGCGCAGCCGCTCGCGGTGCTGGGCGTTGCCGCCGGCCTGATGCTGCTGAAGGCGGCGCTGATGTATGCGACCGCGCGACTCCTCGGCAGCGGCAACGAGGACGCGCAGCGTATCGCGGTGTGGATCGCCGCCGGCGGCGAGTTCGCGTTCGTGCTGTTCACGGCCGCGCAGAGCGGGGGCATTCTCGAAGACTCGACTGCGCAGTTCTTCGTACTGGCGGTGACCGTCTCGATGCTGCTCTCGCCGCTGACCTTCGTCGCTCACGAGCGCCTGCTCGCGCGGTGGCAGGAGCGCAGAAAGGCGCCGGAATTCGACGTCATCGACGGGCCGGGCAACCCGGTGATCATCGCCGGGTACGGGCGCTACGGACAGATCGTCTCGCGTGTCCTGCGCATGGCAGGCATCCGGTTCACGGCGATCGAAAAGGACTTCCAGCAGGTCGATTTCGTGCGCCGCTTCGGCAACAAGGTGTACTACGGCGACGCGTCGCGCCTCGAGCTGCTCGAATCGGCGCGCGCGCGCGAAGCGAAGCTCTTCGTGCTCGCGATCGACGACGTCGAGGCATCCATCAAGACCGCGGCCATCGTGCGCAAGCACTTTCCCAACCTGCCGATCCTCGCCCGCGCCCGCAATCGCGTGCACCTCTACCGGCTGCGCGACCTCGACATCGACGCGATCGAGCGCGAGACCTTCCAGTCGAGCCTCGTGACCGCACGACAGGCGCTCGAGGTCTCCGGCATGGATGCCGCACAGGCCGCGCGCGCCGTCGAGATCTTCCGCAAGCACGACGTCGACCTGCTCGACATCCAGTACGCAGTCCGGCAGGACGAGCAGCAGTTCATCCAGACGACCGCGCAGGCCGCGGCGCAGCTGCAGGAACTGTTCGAGGCGGACGTGCGCGATCCCAAGGGCGCTTCCACGCGAGACCGCGGCGCCGGTCGATGAAGGCTACGCGAGCGCTCCGCGCGCGGTGATCGGCCACAGGCATTCGACGCGGCTGCCGCGCACGCCGACGATCCAGTCGTAGAGGTTCACCGTCGGGTCGCAATGGCCCGGAATGAGCCACACCCGATCGCCGAGCATCGGGGGCGCCGCGTCGATCGCGACGGCGAGCACGCCATGCTCGTCGGACGCCTTCACGTAGTCGAGACCCCGCACGCCGTAGACCAGCGGCGGTCCCGAATCGAATGCGAATGCCTTGAGTCCGGCGTCGACGATCGCCCGGTCGCGCGCGGGCGTGCTCATCACCGCCGTCAGCACATAGAGGCTCTGCTCGAAGTGATGCTCGTCGGGCGCCAGCGCGTTGCGATGGTAGTCCGCATCCATGAAGATGTACGAGCCCGGCTGGATTTCGGTATACACGCCGCTGTCCCGCTCGTGCTGCCACGTGCCCGTTCCGGCGCCGGTCACGGTGCCGCATTCGATGCCGGTGCCCTCGATCATCGCCTTCGTCTCCTGCGCGAACGCGGCGGCACGCGCGATCGCAGCCTTGCGCTCCGCGGGCGCGCGCAGATGCTGCGCGGCCCCGTGGTAGGCATGAATTCCGCGAAACGAGAGCCCGGGCGTGCGCGCGATCGTCTGCGCGATGGCGAGCGCCGGCGCGCCGGGAAGGACGCCGCAGCGCAGCGCACCGACGTCGACCTCGACCAGCACGTCGATCGCTACGCCCGCCGCGCGTGCGGCGGCTCCGAGGTGCAGCACGGACGCGGCGTCGTCGGCAAGGACGCCGATCGCGGCGCGTTGCGCGAGGCGCGCCAGCCGCTGCTGCTTTTCCGGACCGACGATCTCGTTGGTGATCAGCACGTCGCGGATGCCCGCGGCGACGAAGGCTTCCGCCTCGCCGACCTTCTGGCAGCAGATTCCGGCCGCGCCGCGCTCCTCCTGCAACAGCGCGATGTCCGGGCACTTGTGCGATTTCGCGTGCGGACGCAAAGCGACGCCCGAACCGCGCGCGGCGTTCGCCATCAGGTCGAGATTGCGCTCGAGCGGGTCGAGGTCGACGACGAGCGCCGGCGTGTCGATGTCCTCGACCGAATCGCCGACGCGTGCGGGCGCGGATTGGGACATGGAGTTTGGCTTCCTTGCGCGTTACCTGCGTTCCGAGCGCTTCTATGGCGTCGTCAGGTCCGCGGACAGCGCGCGTTGGGACGCCGCATTCCGCATGCCTGACGCAGGAGCGTCGACGATCCGCGGCGACTCGTGCAGACTGCGCCACAGGCCGCGTGGATTCATCCCGGAGCGCAGGAGGTAACCGGCGACCATGAACACGATGCGCGTGATGTCCCGCACCGGGCGGAAGTGGCTGCGGCGCCCGCCCGGATGATGAATGGCCAGAATCGGAACTGCGACCGTCGTCACGCCGATCCTGGCCGCACGAATCAGGACCTCGCTCTCGAACGTGAATTCCGTCTTCTGGTCCCGTGGACGGGCGAGCCGGCGCAGCAACGCGGCCGGATAGACGCGCTGACCTGATTGCGAATCTGCGATCGCATGTCCGGCTGCCCACGAAATCCAGAAATCCGCGAATCGATTCGCGAATGTGCGTGCCCGTGGATACGCGTCGCGCCCGCGCAATCGTGCGCCGATGATGATGCACTGGGGATGCATTCGCGCAACGGCCGCCAGCCGCGAAATGTCCTCGGGACGGTGCTGTCCGTCCCCGTCGAGTGTTGCCACGGCATCGGCGCCCGCTTCCAGGGCCCATTGGAACCCCGTGGCCAGCGCCGCCGCCTTCCCGCGTTTGACCGTGTGCCGGAGGACCGTCGCTCCAATTCCCGCCAGCGCAGCCCCGGTGCCATCGAGCGAGCCATCGTCGACCACCGCAACCATCGGGCAGACCTCGAGCGCGCCCTCGGCCACGTCGCGGATCGTGCGCGCCTCGTCGAACGCCGGGATGATGACAGCGACTTTCACGAATACATCGCTCCGGCGACCGTAATGACCTCGCCCGAGACATACGACGCCGCCTCGGATGCGAGGAAAACCACTACCGCGGCGATCTCCTCCGGCGTTCCCATGCGCTGCATCGGAACGAGCTCACGCACCCGGGCGGCGTCGAAGGCCCGGTGCGCCATCGGGGTGTCGACAATGCCCGGCGCCACGGTGTTGACCGTGATTCCCTTGCGCGCCACCTCCTGAGCCAGCGACTTGCCTGCCGCGATGACGCCGGCTTTCGCCGCCGCGTAGTTTGCCTGCCCCCGGTTGCCCGCAAGTGCGGCCACCGATGCAATGTTGATGATCCGGCCCCAGCGCGTTCGAATCATGGGCATCAGCAACGGCTGCGTGACGTTGAAAAAGCCGTGCAGCGCGACGTCGATCACCCCGCGCCACTGCGCGCTCGTCATGCCAGCGAGCGGCGCGTCGTCCGCATATCCGGCATTGTTCACGAGAATCTGGATCGGGCCCGCGGCCAGCACGGGTGCCAGCGCCACCCGCACCGCTTCGCCGTCGGTGACGTCGAACGCGACGACCTCGGCGGCGCCGCCGGCACGTGCGATCGCGTCGGCGACCTCCGTCGCGGCTTCGCGGTGGCGATGGGCGTGGACGTACACATGATGCCCGGCAGCGGCCAAGTCGCGGCAGATCGCTGCGCCGATCGATCCGCTTCCTCCGGTGACGAGAGCGCGCATCACTCCCCCTCGCCGGACGCCAGCATCACGCTGGCACGGCCGGAGACCGTCGGGCCTCCCGCGGCGCCCACCGCGAACGAATACGTGATCGCGTCGGCGCTCCCGGCCAGACGACGCGCCTCGATGACGAGCGGCGACTCGCAACGATCCAGACACTCGAACGGGATTGTGCACTGCCTGACGCTGACGAGCAGCCCACCGCCTGGCCTCGCCCCGTCGGGCCCCAAAAGGCGCTGGTGCGCCGCCATCGCCTGCGCGGCAAATTCGATGGCATGGATCGCGGGCAACCGGTCACCCTCACGCAGCGGATTGTCGACGGCGACATGGCGCGCGCTGTGGCACACGATGCTGTCGTGGTCCCACCTGACGATGGTGTCGAGCAGGCACATCGCCCCTTGATGCGGGATGAGTTCGGCAATGGTGTCGCGGGTGATCATTTCGGCAGCACGTCCAATTCGAGCCGGAATCCGTCGAAATAGGGAAGCGTGGCGCGGGTGCGCTCGCCTCGCGCCAGCGCACGCAGGAGCGGCAGCACCTTGGCCGTGGCGTTTCCGGCAAACGCGAGCGCAAGCGGGTCGGCCGGATCATCGGGATGACCATCGGCGGCGTTGACGGCGATGCGCTCGAGCCGCGGCAATGCGCCGCCCTGCGCAACCTCAACCTGCATTGCGAATGCGAACGGCGCCGCGCTCGATCCCAGGGCGCGGACCTCCTGCGGAAACGGCATATCCGCGGCGACAAGCAGAATGGGGCCTCCCGTGACCTGCGCCTGTGCATACGCTTCCAGGAATCCCGCGGCGATCGATGCCTCACCTGCGCAAAGTGTCGTCGACGGCGCCGTCGAACGCGTCGCGATGCTCCAGTACCCTGCCGGGGCATTGTAAACGGAGTTGTGAAAGACGGTCGGCGAGATGAAGACCTCACGCTGGGCGAGTGCGCGCAACATCTGCGCGAGCACCGCGCCGTCGCCGTCGGACGAGACGAAGATCGTCGGAATCGACGCTGCCACGTCAGGGTGCGCGCCTGTCAGTGCGTCACGCGCCGCGAGGCAGGAAAGGCGTGACATCTCGTTGACCCGCCGCCGCTCCGTGGGCGGCAACCCGGCGGGCGCGGCAGTCGATGTGTTGCGGGGATCGAAGGAATCCGTACCTTCGAATACGCGAGTGGCGCTCGCCCAGTCGGGCAGGCCACCCGCGCAAATGCCGATCCCGCGGATGGCGACGCTCCTCACGACGCCCTTCCGAATACCAGCGCGCAATTGTTTCCGCCGAATCCGAACGAATTGCTCATGGCGATCCGCATTCGCTGCTCGCGCGATTCCCGCGCAATGGCGGATCCGAACGCGGGATCGACCCTCAGGCAATTCATGGTGCCCGGCATGCGCTGCTCCACGAGCGCCGCGACCGTGATGAGCGCCTCGGTGATGCCAGCAGCACCGAGCGTGTGCCCAGTCATGCCCTTCGTCGAGCTCACCGTGGTCGATGCGCCCAGCACCGTCATGACGGCTCGATCTTCCGCAGCATCGTTGGCGCGGCTCGCCGTCCCGTGGAGGTTCACGTAATCAATCTCCATCGCGCCGATGCCGGCGACCGCGAGCGCGCCGCGCATTGCCCCGGCTGCGCCTGCGCCCTCGGGATGCGGCGACGACATGTGCCAGGCATCTGAGCTCTCGCCACAGCCCAGCAGGCGGATCGGGCCGTCCTCCGAATCGAGAAGCGCAAAGCCCGCGCCTTCGCCAATCGAAATTCCGTCCCGGTCGACGGCGAACGGACGGCATGGAGCGGCCGAAAGGAGGTCGAGCGATTTGAAGCCAAAAAGAGTCGAGAGTGCGAGCGTGTCCACACCGCCGACCACGGCGGCGTCGCAGAGTCCTGCCGAGATGGAGCGCTGTGCCGAGGCAAAGGCCTTAGCGCTGGACGCGCAGGCCGTCGAGATCGTTTGCGCGGGACCGGCAATCTTCAGGCGGCGACGCACGAAGGATGTCGTCGCATGCATGTCGTGCGTGCCCCGATCGAGCAACACGCAACGCTCCGACCGGGGAGTTTCCGAGAACCAGTCCCGAAAGGCGAGTTCCGTAGACAGGATTCCGGAGGTCGTCGTCCCCACGAACAGCCCGATCCGATCGGCGCCCCAGCGCGCGATCGCCGCGGCAACCGCATCGCCGAAACCATCCTGTTCGAGGCAAAGATGGGCCAGCCGATTGTTGCGGCAATCCGCGGCTTCGAATCCGGCGGGCATCCGCACTTCCTCGAGTGCGTCGACGCGACCGATCCACGTGTCGAGCGGCGGCGTCCATTCGAGATCGAATGGCCGCAGGCCGCTGCGTCCGTTTCGGAACGAGGCGCACACGGACTTCCAGCCGATGCCGCAGGCATTGGTGAGCGTCGAGGCGCGCACGGTGAGCGCAGGCAGCTTCATGTGCGCAATCGGTGCCCGTGGGAAACGCCTGCCAGCAGGACCGACAGGACGAGGCAGAGCACGACACCAAGCGTCACCGTCAAGCCGATCGTGCGCAACACCGGCATTTGCGAGGTCGCGAGCGATCCGAACGCGCAGAGCGTCGTTCCCGCGACCACCGCGAGCGAGCGGGCCGTCGCGCCGGGCAGATCGTCCGCTGCTGCGCGGCGGGCGATGAACAGCGCGTAGTTCGTGCCGATCCCCGCGACCAGCATCAGCGCCACGAGGTGGAATACCGTGAGGGGCCGGCCGAACGCGACGACCGCCGCGGCAGTCGCGATGACCCCAACCGCAACAGGCAGCGCCACGCGAAATGCCGGCACGATGCCGTGCAGACCGACGGCGAGCACTCCGAAGATCAGCACCCCGCCAAGCGCAAAGGCCCGCAGCGCATTGGCTCGGAATGCGCCCATCATCTCGCGGGAGATCGTCTGCAGATCGACCCATCGTGCGTTCGCCGCGCCAGCCGTCTCGATTGCCCTGCGCGCGGCCACCGGGTCGTCGACCGCAATCAGCGGCACGACGACTTCCCACGTGTCGCCATCGCGCCGCAGCAGGCCTTCGAGCTTCAACCCCAGCGCGGTGCCGGCGAGTTCCTTCGCGTCCAGAGGCGGTGCAGCGCGCGCCGTCTCGACAGCCGCGAAAAAGGGCGCAAAGGCCGCAACGCGAAACGAGGTGCCGTTCGCCGCCTCGGCAAAGCTGGCGCGCAGCGCTGCCGGATCCGGAAGCGCGGCCCGGCGCCGTTGCTGGGTGGCTCGCGACGGCAGGTAATCACTGACGAGTTCGAAGCCGCCCAGCACGCCGGACGACACCGCGTGGTCGAGCGACGGCCGCAATCCTTCCGCCGCGGCCAGGGCATCCTCCCGTGTTGCCCCTTCGACCAGCACCATGTAGCGCACTTCCGGTGCGCCAAGCGCAGCGCGCAGCTCCCGGTCCTGCTGTTTCAGCTCGGCGGGCAGCGGATTCATCGTTGCGAGGTCGTCGTCCCACCACGGCCTGTCTGCCGCCAGCACGAGCACCAGGGCGACGATCACCGCAGCGACTCCCGCGCCCGTCAGCGGCGACATCGTCGCGCGCCAGCGTTGCACGCCCGCGCCCACGGACACCGGATGCCATCCTTCGGGCACCCAATACGGCAACACCCAGGCCGTGACGATCCCGGCACCGAGAACGCCGACCATGGTGAGCAGTCCCAACTGCGCAAGCCCGGGGAAATCGGCAAGGAGCAGCGCGGACGCCGCCGCTACCGTCGTCAACACCGCCATTGCGAGCGTTCGCGCAAGTCGGCGCAGCGTCGCGGGAGCGGATTCGCCGGAACGAATCTGCGTGAGCAGGTACCCCGGATAATCCACCGCTTCACCGAGCAGCGTCGCCCCGAAGCCGAGCGTAATCGCGTGGACACCCCCGTAGATGACGTCGATCGCCGCAATTCCGGCGAGCAGCCCGGTGACGGCGGGGAGTGCGCACAGCAGGACGACTGTCGGCGACCGGTAGACGAATGCAAGCAGCGCGATGATCAGTGCCGTAGACACCAGAGCGAGACGCGATGCGTCGGCGGAGATCAGCGTCCGGCTTTGCGCGGCCATCGCCCCGGGACTCGAGTAGCGCATCGTGACGCCGTGACTGCCTTCGGTCGCCGCCAGCGAATCCTCGAGGCTGGAGATGGCCTCGGCCTGGCCCTTGAGATCCGATCCCGCTGACCTGGTCTCCGCCAGCAACAGTGCGCGTGTGCCGCTCGCGTCGAACCACACCCCATGCACGCGTCGCGGCTGCGTCGCAGGAGCAAGCCGATCGACGAGATGAAGCGTCTCTCCGGTAGGGTCCTCGGGCAGCAGCGTCTTCTCGAACATGCCCGCGCCGGTCGCGAGCGCACGCAAACGCGCAGCAAGCGCTTCGCGAAGACCCTCGGTGGTGAAGCGCTCCGCGGTGACGGCATCACTCAACACGTACCGGTTTGCGCGCAGCGCTTCGAGATCACGCGCTCCGAATTCGACACCGCCGTTGTTGACGTAACTGAATTGCGAATCGGAGCGCAGCCGTCGCGCCAGACCGGCGCTGACGTCGGCAAGCGCCGCGGGCGTATCGCCGCCGAGTTCGACCAGCAGCAGCCTGCTCGCGACGCCCTCCTTCAGCTCGGTGACGAGAAAGCGCTGTGTTCCCGACGTTGCCGCAGGCAGGAAAGCCGAGAAGTCCGTGTCGACGGTGAGCCGCGACGAAACGTAAAGCAGCGCGAGCCCGACCGCGAGCAGCCACCCGGTCGCAGCACGGGCGCGCGTGGTCACGGCGCGCTCCGCACCACCGGCTGGAGCCGGATCACCACGCGGTCGCCTTGCTGATCGAGAATCTCTATGGTGTCGAGCTGGCTCTGCCGTCCGGTCACGTCGATTCGACGAAGCGCCGCGGCGACACGTGGTTCGACCGGTTCCAGCGCCATCTGCCAAACCGCCGGTGTGCCGGTCATCGTGACCCGAAACAGCCGTGCCAGCGCCGCGGCATCGCCGGCGAGCGACGCGCGGATGCCTTCGATCCACGCGAGCGCGACGGGCTGGCTCCCAAGATCAAGCTCGCGGGTCTTCTGCTCGGGCGCTTCGATGCGCATGCGATTGCCCGTGACATCGATGGTCTCTGGAAACGGCGTGACGACGTGCATCTCGAGATGATCGGGCCGCGCGTAATTCAGCGTGCCGCGGCGCACGATCGGTGTCGCCAGCACCGCCAGGTAGCGCTTTTCCTCGAACGCGACGGAGCTGCGCTCGACTTTCGCGAGCATCGCCATGAGTTCGGTCAAATCGAAGTCGGCGATGGCCGGACCCGACGCGAGCACTGCAATCGCGAGCAGGAGCGCCGCGCGCGCGGCGTTAGTGCCGGGCGGGCGTCGGCGCGGCAGGCCAGAAATCATAGAAGTTGAACCAATTATAGGGTTCCTGCAGACAGCGCGTCTCCAGCCATCGTGCAAAGCGCTCGCATTCCTGCTGAAGCACCGCGTCGCGGTCCTCCCGCGCAATCCTGATGCGCTCAGCGAAGAGCTCGATCCGGATCCGATAGCGGCCGTCACCCTCGCGCGCCGCGGAAAACAGGAGAACCGGAACACCCACCGCTGCGGCAAGGAGATACGGTCCCTCGGGAAACGGCGCTGCCGCGCCCAGGAACTCGCACAGGCGAACGCGATCGCCGGCGACCGTGCGATCCGCGAGCAGGCCGACGATCTCGCCCGCCGCGAGCGCGTCGCGCACCTCGAGCATCGTTTCGGGCCGGCCCAGCGTGATGACCTGCGTCGTGACGCTCCGGTTAAGGGGATCGAGGACACTGCCAAGCTTGTCCGCATTGCCTTCATGCATCAGCACACGCACGCGGACCGGACAATGAGCATGCGCCAGCACACGCATGAGCTCGAAGCTCCCATGGTGCGCACCCAGCATGAGCGCGCCACGCCGGCCTTCCGCTGTCGCTTCGAGCAGCTCCAGTCCTTCGATCGTGTATTCGACACTGTCGAGGTCGCCGGTCAGCAGGGGGACCCGGTCGAGAATCTGGCTGGCAAAGCAAAGATAGTGTCGAAACATCTCGTGCCAGCCGGGCGGGCGGCCGAGGGCGCGGCCGAGATAGGTCCGCGACGCCTCGCGCGCCCGCGTCGAGAACAGCAGAAAATAGGCGCAGATCGGATAGAGCAGCGCACGACCCGTCGGCCGCCCCGCACGGAGCGTCAACGCGACGATGAACTTCATCAGCACGCGGCTGCCGCGCTCGCGCTGTCCGAGCCAGGCAGGAATGGCGATCATGCTCGATCGCCCTCCCTTACGCAGTGCATGCTCCCGGCGGCGGCAATCCGCCCCGCAGCGACGATCTCGAAGCTGACATTGCAGCATGCATCGACGTCGACCCGGATGTCCAGCGCCTGATCCGGCAGCACTGGCACGAGAAACTTTGCCTTCGCGCATTCCACGATGCGCAATCCCGCCGTGCGGAGCACGTCGGCGACCGCCGAGAGCAGCAGAACGCCCGGCACGATCGGACGGCCCGGAAAATGCCCGGACAGCGCCGGATGATCGCGCCGGAATTCCGCATGCCCGGTCAGCGTCCGCCGAGGCGCCGGCGGCGCGTGCTTGTGCGCCAGCGCGGCGCAAAGCGCATCCATTGGGAGTTTGCCAACAGCGTCCCGGGGCAACGCGTCGACCAGCACCAGCGGCCGTGGCAGGAACGCGGCATCGACACGAAGGGCGAGCTGCCGGCGCAGCGAATCTGTGTCGGCCCCGGGGGCGACGACCAGCGCAGCAAGGCGTCGCGCGTCGGGGCGCGGCAGAAATGCGACACCATCGCGTACGCCCGGGATGGCGCACAGCTCACGCGTCAGTCCGGTCAGCGACGCGCGCTTGCCCGCGATCTTGACGATATCGGCGTCGCGACCAACGAGCTCGAAGCTGCCGTCCGCTGCGGCCGGCCGCAGCCGATCTGCGAGCGTCAGCGTGCCGCGCAGATGCCCGCCCGACGCCTTGGCGCAGCCGTCCGCCGCGATCGCGATGCTGAGGCCCGCGGCGGGAACCCATTGCGTCGATACGCTCGCGCGGCGCACCGCGATGATTCCGCCCTCCGTGCAGCCGTAAACCTCGCTCACTGTCGTCTGCCAATCGCGCTCGACGGCTCGCGCGAGGTCCGGATCGAGGGGCATCGTCGATGCAACGACGTTCGCGATGCCGCGCAGCGCGGGATACTCCCGATGGAAGGCGCGCAATTGCAGGGGCGTGGCGACGAGCCACAAGCCAGCGCGGACATGCGTCCGCGAATGGGCCAGTATGTCGGCGAGGTCGGCGGGGAACAGCGCGCGCTCTGCGAGCACCGGCGTCCCCGACTGCAGCGGCAGCATCACCGTGGCCTCGAACCCGAACATGTGCTGCGGTGGAAGCGTGCCGAGAATTGTCGCGCCGGCGAGAGAAGGTTCTTCGATCGACCGCATCAGCGCGGCCGCACCATCGACGAGCTCGCCCCAGGATTTTTGATGCGCTTGCGCAGCACCCGTCGAGCCCGAGGTGAAGAGGATGGCCGCGGGATGGCCGACGGGAAGCGCCGGCCATGCGGCAATGCCGGACGTGCGCTCTCGCCGCGCCGCTGCGACCCACGGATCGACGAGCGCCGTGACGTCGGCGATCGCCGCGGCCCGGTCGCCGATCAGGACGCTGTCCGGGTATCGCGAACGCAGCTCCGAAAGCATTCGCGGCAGCCTTCCGCCAGGCAGGATCATCGTGCGGGCACCGACGAGGGCTGCGAGGGTTGCGACGAGGAAATGATCGAGAGATTCGCAGACGTTGATCGCATAACGCGATGGCGGCAGAGCCCGAGCGAGGCTGCGCGCCGCATGGAGCGCGTCGCCCGCCGTCAGGATCTCGCCCCCGCGCCACGCAATGGCGCTGTCGCACGCGAAGCCGGCAAGGATTGGGCGCATGCGCTCAGCGCTTGCCTGCGGGCCGCCGCCAGGAGGACGCCACTATGCGAAGCAGCGCGACCGGCGACGCATGACGGTATTGCGCGAAACGCCAATGGCGAAAGGCGAATTCGCCGAGGAAGAGCGCCGCGACACCCAGCGGGTTCGCCACCGCAACGAACCATCCCCACGCGACAGGTGAGGCGAGCACCGCCAGCGCGGCCGATGCGACTGCCGCGCCAACGAAAAATCCGACCCAGACGCCGGTCAATCGCCGGGTGTAGAGCGCAAGATCGGGTTCGAGCGTTCCGCGCTCCATGCGCGCGAACATCGAGATGATCGGCTCTCGACCTCGCAGCAGCGTGCGGCCAAACCAGCAGGCGAGGCCGAGATTGATCGCCAACGAGGGAACCAACAAGAGAGGCGGCGTGACTGCTTCCGATCGAAACAGCAGCAACACGGGCACGATCGAAAGTGCAATCAGCCCCACGACACTCCGGCGCAGCCTCACGCCGCGCCCGGACTCGATCCGAGGCGGCGGGTCAGGGGGAGCGGCTGCGCGCGACATGGGCGGCCAACGCACGCAGCGACGCGAAGATGTTCTCGTTCCTGGCGTCACCGGAGCGGATCTCGACGCCATAGCGTTGCGATATGACTGTTGCGATTTCCAGCATATCGATCGAATCGAGCCCGAGACTTCCGCCGTAGAGCGGCGCGTCGGGAACGATCGCATCGACCTCGACCTCGAGGCCCAGCGCCTCGATGATCATGGCCGCGATTTCGACTTCCCATTCGCTCATCGTGCGGGCCGGGATATTCGATGGGCTGATCGAATCGAACATGGTGTGGGCCTGGTGTTCTGTCGTTGCGCAACCGATACGCGTTGCCCGCCCGGTTCGATGTGAGACGGGCGCTTGATTCCATCGGCGGCCCGGCATCGGAAATCAATAGCGGATGCCGAACCGTCCCACGCCTGGTCAGGGAAGCAGCAACTGAGCGCGGATATCCCGATCGAGATTCTCGATCCAGCCGTTGTAATTCTTGTGGATCTGGCCACCGCTCGCGTCAAGGTTGGTGCTGCTGCGATAGACGATCGAATAGGTCTTGGTGTTGTACGTGATCTCGGCGTCTGCGCTATGCGTTCGCAGCGCGATGTGCGCCTTGATGACGCCGGGCGCGGCCTCCGCCATTTGCCAGCCAAGGGAAACGCCAGCGCGCGTGATGGCGGCTTTGACGCTTTCCATCGTCGCCTGCTTGCCCGCCGCGACGACAACGGGGGCATCGCTCACATTGTATATTGGTGCAGTCCGGCAACCGCCGAGAAGCGCGAGCGCGAACGCCATCAGTACGAGCTTGATCTTCATGGTCTCTCCCCTGACTTAGCTTTTTTGGGCGGACTATTGCCGCCCTTCGGTCTCATCTGCCGGTCCTCCCGGCAAACTTCGCAAGAGCCACTTCAAACTATAGCCAGTTTTCCTGGCTCCCGCCATGCGTCGCGGGGTGGGTCACATTCGCGGGAGTTGTCGGAACAGAACAGAATGCAGCATGGCGATGTGGTCGCTGTTGACCAGAATCAAGCCGGCGCTGAACCCGCGTGACGGGATCGCACGGTCGCCAGCCTCGCGGACTCCGCGTTGCGCGGGCCGCGGCCGATCTATTTCGGCGCAGCCGCCTCCAGCGCGGCGAGCTGGCCGTAGACGACCTGCGCGATCTTGAGGAGCTGGCTGCGGTCGACGTTGCCCGAGATCGCGTAGCCGCAATCGTCGTCGACCCAGTAGAACACGCCGACGCCGTTGGCGACGGAGTAGCGGAAGGCGGTCTCGCCGCTGCCGCCCGACCCGCTGCCGAATGCGCCAGACTGCTTCCTCACCTGCAGCGACAGCCGCTGGTGATCGGGATTCTCGTACATGAACAGCGCGGTCGGCTGCTCGTTGCCCGCGACCAGCCGGCCGCCGACGAGCGCAAAGCCGACGTCATTGAGATTCGGCGCGTGGACGGGGAACCCCAGCCGCTTCGTGAGCCAGGTCACCAGGCTCTTTTCCTCGCTTGCCCAGACTTCCACCGGCCGGCGCACGTCGGCCGCATAGAGCGCATGCGTGAGCGCCGCCTGCCGAGCGAAGGTCGTCGGCGTGCCGGCGCGCTCCAGCATCATGTCGCGCGCGAGCCATCCGATCGAGATCCCCACGACCAGCACCGCCGCCGCCGCGAGCGCCGCCGCGATCAGCTGTCGCGCCACGCCGCGCGAGTGTGCCGGCGGCACCGCCGCCGCGACGAGGCGATCCGGGATCGCCTCGGCGAGCACCGGGTCGAGCGCGTCGCGCAGCGTCGCATTCTGTGCGCGAATCTCGGCGATGTGCAGCGCAAGCTCGGGGACGCGCGCGAGCTCGGCCTCGAACTCCGGCACGCGATGCGCGGCGAGCTGGCCGTCGGCATACGCGTGGAAATCCGCGTCGGTGAAGACGTCGCGATTGGCTGCGCTCATGGGAGTCGCCGGACGTTCATTTGATAATCCGCAGCGGCGCGGACGGCTCGGCCACGAGACGGCGCAGCCGCTCGCGCGCGCGCGAAAGGCGCGACATCACGGTGCCGATCGGCACGGACAGCACGACCGCGATCTCGTCGTAGCGCATCTCCTCGACTGCCGCCAGCACGAGCACCTCGCGCTGCTCCGCCGGCAGCCGCTCCATCTGTCGAATGACCTCGAGCAGCAGCACGCGATCCTGCTGGTTCGCCCGTACGGGCACCTGCCACGCGGCACCCGTCGTGTCGTCGTCGAGCGAAGTCGTCGCCGCGTCACGGCGAATGGTCGCGAGCTGGTTGATGTGAAGGTTGTGCATCACGGTGAAGAGCCATGCGCGAAGGTCGGTCCCCGCCTCCCACAGCCGCCTCTTCTCCCAGGCACGCGCGAGCGTGTCCTGCACGAGATCGTCCGCCTTGGACGCGTCGCCCACCAGCACGCGCGCGTAACGGCGCAGGCGCGGGATTGCCGCGAGCAGCTCGGGATGCGGGAGCGGCGGCGCGGCCGGCGCGGCGGGAGTCGTCACGTGGCGCGCTGCAACGGAATTCGCCCCACCCTCGCGCGCGCGGCGGCGATCACGTGGCTGCGCGCGTCATTCCGTTGCCCAGAACCACATGCCGTTGTAGTTGTGGCCGGTCTTGTCGCCGGGCTTCGTGTCCTTGGAATACGTGTACAGCGGCCTGCCCTTGTATGCCCACTGCGTCCTGCCATCGTCGCGCTTGATCAGCGAATAGTTGCCCGAAGCCTGCGCATTGGCGCCCGCGACGAACGGCGGCCACAGGTTGGCGCACGGGCCGTTGCATTCGCTCTTGCCGCTGTTGGGAACGTCCTTGGCGAACGTGTAGAGCGTCATCCCGTTGGGATCGGCGAGCGTTGCGTCGGCCACTTTTGCGGGGACCGGCGTCATGGCGGGCGTCATCGACTGGCAGGCCGCCAGCGTCAGCGCCACGAGGATTGCGGTGAGCCAATGCATTGTCGTCGTCATTTTCTTCTCCATCTGTCCGAGACTGCGGGCGCCACGGCCAACAGCCGGATCGCGCGGATTATTCCGGCACCTGGCAATCGGGCGCACCGGAGCCCGGGCGCGCCCCGGTGAATGGAACCGTAGCCGTCGTTGCAGACCGCAGAGTGCTACGGTACTTCGGCCGACGGCATCCTGGCAAGGATGATGCCGGTCTTCCGCGCAAGCCCCGGCGCGCCGGGATTGCGCTCGTAGAACCGCGGATTGGGCGCCATGGCTGCAAGGCGCGCCGACTGCTCCGGCGAAAGCTGTGCGGCGCTGACGCCGAAATAGCGCCGCGCCGCCGCCTCGGCGCCGAAGACGCCTTCGCCCCATTCGATCACGTTGAGATAGAGCTCGAATATCCGCTGCTTCGGCAGCATCGCCTCGAGCATCACCGTGATCGCCGCTTCCTCGCCCTTGCGCCAGTAGCTTTTCTGCGACGAGAGGAAAAGATTCTTCGCGAGCTGCTGGGTGATCGTCGAGCCGCCCGCGACAATGCGGCCGCGCTTCTGGTTCTTCTCCAGCGCGAGCGCGATGCCGTCCCAGTCGAACCCTTCATGGTCGACGAACTTCGCATCCTCCGCAGCGATCATCGCGCGTTTGAGCGACATCGAGATGCGAGCATACGGAACGAATTCGTAGCGCGGCGTGACGCTGCGGTTCTTCTCGCGCGCCTCGCCGGCGCGCTGCGCCATGAACGACGTCTCGCCGGGCGCGTGGCCCGAATACCACGCGATGTGAAGCGCGATCCACACGACCCACAGCAGGACGATCGCAACTGCGGCTGCGGCCGCGATGCCGACGATCCGAACGAAGCTCCGTCCGGCGGACGCGGAGCGGGACTTCCCGGTCATCGCGTTGAAGCCATCTCAAAAACGTAGCGAGCGGCCCCGAGCGCCGTTTTTGCCAACTGAGGGCCCGCAGCGAGCCCCGAGATAGTACTCAGAGGTACAGCGAGGGGCAAGCGAGGACACGAAGCGCAAGCTTCAGTGAAGGCTAACATGAACATCGCGAATGTTAAGCGCAGCGGCCGGAGCTACAAAGCGATCGGGGCGCGCAGTAGTTTTGGAGATGGCTTCAGGCGGCGCGCGGGTGGCCGCGCAGCACCTGGAACATCGCCGTCGTATCGGGACGCACGCCGCGCCAGAGGCAGAAGCTCTCTGCCGCCTGCTCGATCAGCATGCCGAGCCCGTCCGCCGCGCGCGCGGCGCCGTGGTCGCGCGCGAAGCGCACGAACGGCGTCGGCGCGTCGGCGCGCGCGTAGACGAGGTCGTACGCAAAGCTGCCCGTCGCGAAAATCGACCCAGGGCACGGGGCGGGTCCGGGATCGCCCTCGCGCATGCCGAAGCTGGTCGCATTGATGACGACGTCGAACGTCGCGCCCTCGAGGTCGTGCGGAGCGACCGCGGCGACCGGTCCCAGCCGCGCGAAATCGCCGGCGAGCGTGTCGGCCTTTGCGGTGGTGCGATTCGCAATGACGACGCAGGCGGGATGCGCGGCGAGGATCGGCGCGAGGATGCCGTGCGCCGCACCTCCCGCCCCTAGAACCGCAACGCGGCGGCCGGCGAGTGCGATGCCGAGGTTCAGGACGAGATCGTGCACCAGCCCCGCGCCATCGGTGTTGTCGGCGTGCCAACGGTCTCCGACCCGCTTCAGCGTGTTGACCGCCTTCGCGAGCCGCGCGCGCTCCGTGCATTCGGCGGCCAGCGCGAATGCCTCGACCTTGAACGGAACGGTGACGTTGAGGCCGCGGCCGCCGGATCCGGCAAAGGCGTCGACGGTGGCGGCAAATGCGTCGATCGGTGCCAGCAGGCGCTCGTAGCTGATGTCCTGGCCCGTGCGGCGCGCGAATTCCGCATGGATCAGCGGAGACTTCGAGTGCGCGACGGGATTGCCGACGATGGCGTAGCGGTCTGTCATCGATGGTGCCTATTCCCCGCGAAGCTCGTCGCCCTTGGTGAACGTCCAGGTTCGCGTGATGTGAACGATGTCCGTGTCGCGCCGGATGTCGGGCGGAAACGCAGAATACGGCGCCGCCATCTCGACGATGTGGATCGCCGCGGCGTCGAGGAGGCGATGCCCCGACGACTTGTTGACCTCGATGTCCTCGATGCTTCCGTCGGCACGGATCGACACGGTGAGGAGCAGGCTGCCATAGAGCTTCTGCTCGCGCGCCGCTTCCGGATAGTTGAGATTGCCGACCCGCTCGACCTTGAGCCGCCAGTCCTCGACATAGCGGGCGAACCGGAACTCCTCGGCGCGCGCGCCGATGAACTTGCGCTTCGGCCGCTTCTGGTACGCGTCCATGTCCTTCGCGATCTGCGCCTCGAGCCGCATCACTTCGAGCGTGCGCTGCGCCATTTCCGTCGCGGTCGGGGTCTCCGTGTTCGGCGGCGCGTCGACGGGCTTCGGCACCGCGGCGGGCGTGCGCGCGTCACGCAGCTGCGTCAGGAGCTCCTGCGCCTGCCGCTCGAGCGCGACGGTCTGCTGCGTTGCGACCGAGATGTCGTTGCTCGCCTCCTCCTTCGGCACGACCGGAAGCGGCGTCTTCGCGCGGCGGTCGGCGTCGGTGTTGCCGCCGCCGTCGAGATGGGCCTGCGCGAGGATGTCCGCCTTGGTGGGCTTGGTGGCGGACTTCGCGTTGACCAGGGCGACCTCGAGCATCGGGCCGCGGTCGAACATCCTGTCGAGATCGAACGGACGAAAATGGACCGCGAGCACGACTCCGTGGACCGCGATCGAGATGCACAGCGCGGAGATCACCAGCCCGACGTTGCGCGCCCCAATGTCGAAATAGGCGGCCGGAAGCGGTGCCGCCATCGCGGCGGCGCCGCCGGCGGAACTGTGCGCGGCGGCGACGGGGACGGGGGCCGTTCGAATGCCGGGTGCGGACGGCTTCGCCTCCACGCGCTTGCGCGGGCGCGTCGCGCTCGTGGACGTCGTCGCGGGCTTCTTCGCGGCGACGGATGCAGCAGGCTCGGGCTGCACGCGCCCGGGCGCCAACGGACGCGACGCGGTGGGCGTCGCACGTGCCGCTGCGCGCGGCGGAGCGGCGGGCTTTGCGAGTGCGTCACGCGGCGCGGCCGCCTTTCGTGTCCGCGGCGCACGAGGCGGCGGCGCCGCGGGATCCGGCACTAGCTGCGGGGGCGCTATCGGCTTCGGCGAGGCGGGTCGGCGCGGCAAATCGTGCGGGACGCGTTATGTCAATGTCGTATTGTAGCTTGGGCCGCCCCGCCGCGGCCCCGCCCCGGGCGCGCTTATTCGGCGAGGCCGGCGTAGCGGCACTCGAGCGTCGACGCAAGAAGATCGATGCGGCCGATGCCGACCCGCACCGGCGTCGCCGGCGCGAGCGCCGGCAGGTCGGCAAGTCGCACGACCAGCGGAAGCCGCTCGAAACGGACCAGATTGTCACGGATCACCGCCGCGGGCGATTCTTCGACCCGCTCCTGCAGCAGCCAGCGCAGGCACCAGTAATGCTCCATCCGGTCCTGGAACTCGGCGTAGATCGAATACGTCGCCTCGAAATCGGCGAGGATCGCGAAGAGCTCGGCATCGTTGTCGGCGTACGGCGGCTTCGCCCCGGACAATACGGAGATCAGCTGCCGCTGGTTCACGAGATCGCTGTAGCGGCGCAGCGGCGAGCTCGCCCAGAGATAGTGGGCAAGTCCCAGCCCCTGGTGCTCGGCCGGACGCGTGCTCATCTTCACCTTGCCGTTCGCCTGCGTCCGGTACAGTCCCGCGGAATGCGCGTCCGCCAGCACCTGGCCCCAGGTGCTGTTGACGAAGATCATGAGCTCGGACACGAGCTTGTCGAGCGGGCTGCCGCGCGGGCGCGGCCGGATCGTGACGCGACCTTCCGGCGCCGCGTCCCAGTCGACGTCGAAGCTGTAGTCGATCCGCGCGAAGTCGGCCTTGCCCCGCGCCGCGAAAAGCGCCTGCGCGAATTTCCACAGCGTGCGAAGCTCGGCCGTCCACTCGGGATCGGCGGGCGACGGCAGCTCGTTTGCGAACGCCTCGGAGAGCGTGTCGAGCGAAAGATTGGCGGCGATCGGCACGCTCTCCACGCGCGTCTGATGCCGGACGAGCGTGCCGTCCGGCTTCACCTCGGCATAGAGCGACAGCGCCGGCACCGTGCGGCCGGCGGCGAGCGTGAATGCGCCGATCACCGCTTCGGGCAGCATCGTGATCTTGCGGCCGGGCATGTAGACGGTCGACAGCCGGCTCCGCGCAATCGCGTCGAGCGGCGCGCCGCGGAGGATGGCGAGCGCCGGCGCGGCGATGTGAATCCCGATCTCGTGGTTGCCGTTGCCGAGCTCGCGCACCGAGAACGCGTCGTCGATCTCCGTCGTGGTTGCGTCGTCGATCGAGAACGCGCGGGCCGGCGCGCCGGCAGGCGGCGCAACGACAGGCAGCGCGCCCCACGGCTGAAACGCGATGCCCTGCGGAAACGCCTGCGCGAGGAACGCGTCGAAGTGGTAGTCGTGCGTCGACGGAATAGCGCCGCAGCGCGACAGCAGTGCCAATGGATTGGTCTGGCGTGCGTCGCACGCCGCCATCAGCGCCTTCCATTCGAGCGACTGCTTGTCGGGTTTGTGCAGCAGCATCGGCAGCTTCGCACGAAGCGCATCCGGCAGCCGGTCGGCGGCAAGCTCGGCGCACCAGGCCGCGCCGTCGACCGCTTCGCGCTTCCTGCGCTCGACCGAGGCGAGTGCCGCCTTCAGCGCATCGGGGGGCGCCTTGCGGTAGCGTCCCTTGCCGCGCTTGTAGAAATACATCGGCGCGCCTGCGAGCGCGAGCGCGACCGCGGCCGCTTCGGGCGCCACCGGATTGCGGCCGTAGTACTCCTGCGCCAGGTCAGCGAATCCGAACTCGTCTTCCGCCGACACTTCCCAGAGAAAATTGGGGTCGAGCTCGCCCGCGAGCCGCTGCGCGTCGGCGGACAGCGCCGCCGGCGACGGATCGGTGAAGCGCAGCAGCACGGCCGCGGCCTTGATCTTGAGGCGCTTGCCCGAGACCGCCTCGACCTGCAGCGACGTGTCGTTGTCGGCGAGGACGGTGCCGGCCTTCAGCTGGCCGTCGTCCTCGAAATAGACGTGCATAGGAGAATCGCTCTGGGTGCGGTCGCAGAGCGGCCGATCGGGGCCCGGATTATAGCCTGCCGATGCACGGGCTTCGCCATTCTGCGGCCGGCCCCTTGGCGCCTCCGGCATCGACGCCGCCGATGGTAGACTTTGCGCCCCGCGACGATGCAGCGATGCCCCCGATGACCGCGAAAAAGATGGATTACGTATCCCTGGGTGACAGCGGACTCCGCGTGTCGCCGCTGTGCCTTGGCACGATGATGTTCGGCGACCGCACCGACGCCGCCGAAGCGCAGAGGATCGTCGACGCGTCCTTCGAAGCCGGCGTCAATTTCATCGACACCGCGGACGCGTACTCCACGGGAGTGTCGGAGAAGATCGTCGGTGCCGCGATCAGGGCGAACCGCAGGCGCTGGATTCTCGCGACCAAGGTCGGCAACGTGATGACGGCGAAGCCGCACGACGGCGGATTGTCGCGGCGCTGGGTGCTTGCGGCCTGCGACGACAGCCTCGCGCGGCTCGCGACCGACTACATCGACGTCTACTACCTGCACAAGGACGATCCCGACACGCCGATTGCGGAGACCGTTGGTGCGATCGGCGACCTGATCCGGAGCGGGAAGATCCGCTACTTCGGCGTGTCGAACTACCGCGGCTGGCGCATCGCCGAGGTGGTCGCCGAATGCGAGGCGCAGGGCGTGCCGCTGCCGGTCGTGTGCCAGCCGTACTACAACCTCCTCAACCGCCAGCCCGAAGTCGAGGTCCTGCCGGCGTGCGATCACTACGGCATCGGCGTCGCGCCGTACTCGCCGATCGCCCGCGGCGTGCTGACCGGCAAGTACCGCCCGGGCGTGATGCCCGAAGGCTCGCGTGCCGCGCGTGGCGACCAGCGCATGATGGAAACGGAATTCCGTGAGGAGTCGGTCGCCATCGCGCAGACGCTGATGACCCATACGGAAAAGACCGGGCGCTCGCTGACGCAGTTCGCACTCGCGTGGCTGTGGGCGAACGAGATCGTGACGTCGGTGATCGCCGGTCCGCGCACGTTGGAGCAGTGGCACGACTATGTCGACGCGCTCGGCACGCGCTGGGACGACGCCGACGAGGCGCTGGTCGACTCGCTGGTGAAGCCGGGCCATGCATCGACGCACGGCTACAACGATCCCCAATACCCGTTCTTCGGGCGGATCGTCGACTAGCGACTAGTTGTTGGCGACGCCGTGCGGGACGTGGCCCGCGGCGACGTGCTGCATCGCCGACTCGATGTGCGTGCGCTGGTCGTCGAAGAATATGTCGGCGCGAAACGCGCGCAGGAACTCGCCCTTGTCCAGCCCGCCGAGGAAGAGTGCCTCGTCGATCCGGATGTTCCAGGCGCGCAGCGTGCGGATCACCCGCTCGTGCGCCGGTGCGCTGCGCGCCGTCACGAGCGCCGTGCGGATCGGTCCGGAGTCTTCCGGAAAATCGGCCTGGATCCGGTGCAGCCCGGCGAGGAAATCCTTGAACGGGCCGCCCGACAGCGGCTCCATCGCCGAGTCGGATTCGCTCTGCGAAAACGCCGCAAGGCCATGCTCCTGATAGACACGCTCCGCCTCGTCCGAGAACAGCACGGCGTCGCCGTCGAAGGCGATGCGCAGCTCCTCGGTTTCGTTCGCGCCGACCGCGCTCGGAAAGATCGTCGCCGCCGCGTGCCCTTCCTCCAGCGCGCGGCGGACATCGCCCTGGTCGGCGGAGAGAAAGAGATGTGCGCCGAACGCCGGCACGTAGCGCGACGTCGCCTCGCCCTTGGTAAAGACCGCGCGCGTGATGTCGAGCCCGTAGTGCTTGATCGCGTTGAACACGCGCAGTCCCGTGTCGGCTGAATTGCGCGACAGCAGGATCACCTCGACGTATTGCTTGTCGGGTCGGTTGAGGCGCAGCAGCTTCTTGACCAGCACGAACGCCGGGCCCGGAAGGAGCAGCTCGTCCTCGTGCTGGACCTGATAGCGGTGGTAGGCGGCAACCCCCGCTTCGGTGTAGACCCGGTGGCTTTCCGCGAGGTCGAACAGCGCCCGCGACGAGATCGCGACGACGAGCTTGTCCGCGAGCGTGGGTTTCGCCATCCGCGAAGTATACTGCCGCCGCCGCGCGCGCCGCGCCGGCCGGCTATGCCGCGCGCTTCATCCCGTCGCCGAGCTCGGCGAACACCGCGCGCACTTCCCCGATCGCCCAGTCGATCGCGCTCCGCTCGATGTTGAGCGGCGGCGCGAAGCGGATGACGGTGCCGTGCGTGTCCTTGGAGAGGATCCCGCGCGCCAGCAGCCGGTCGACGACTGCGCGCGCGGTGATGCGCTCGCGATCGACCTCGATGCCGATGAAAAGCCCCTTGCCGCGAACGTCCTTGATCAGCGGGCTCTCGATCGCCGCGAGCCGCGCCATCAGGTGCGCGCCTTCGACGGCCGAGCGCTCGACCAGCCTTTCGTCGGCGATCACGTCGAGCGCTGCCAGCGCCACGGCCGCCGCCAGCGGATTGCCGCCGAACGTGCTGCCGTGATCGCCGGGCGCAAACACGCCCATCACGGCGTCGGTCGCGACGAACGCGGAGACCGGCAGCAGGCCGCCGCCAAGCGCCTTGCCGAGGATCACGCCGTCGGGCGTGACACCTTCGTGCTCGCAGGCGAGGAATTTTCCGGTGCGCCCGAGGCCCGTCTGGATCTCGTCGCAGATGAGAAGCACGTTGCGCTCGCGGCAGATCCGCGCGCACTGCGCGAGATAGCCGGGCGGCGGCACGATGATGCCGCCCTCGCCCTGGATCGGCTCGACGAGGAACGCCGCGGTGTTGGGGCCGATCGCGCGCGCGAGCGCATTGGCGTCGCCGAACGGAATGGCCCGGAAGCCCGGCGCGAACGGTCCGAAGCCGTCGCGGTATTGCGGCTCCGACGAAAAGCCGACAATCGTGATCGAGCGGCCATGGAAATTGCTGCGGCAGACGATGACCTCGGCCTTGTCGGCAGGAATGCCCTTGACCTGGTGGCCCCACTTTCGCGCGGTCTTCAGTGCCGTCTCGACGGCTTCGGCGCCTCCGCTCGACGGAATCACGCGACTCAGGCCGGTGAGGCGCGCGAGGCGCTCGAACAGCTTCGGCAGGATCGGGTTGTGGAACGCCCGCGACGTCACCGCGAGCTTCTGCGCCTGGTCAGTGAGCGTCGCGACGATCCGCGGATGCGCGTGGCCGCAGCTCACCGCGGAATACGCGCTCATCATGTCGAGGTAGCGGCGCCCGCGCTCGTCCCACAGCCACGAGCCTTCGCCTCTCGACAGCACGACGGGGAGCGGGTCGTAGTTGCGGGCCGCGTAACGGCGCTCGAGCGCAATCGAAGGGTCGTCCCCGGCGACGCCAGGCGCCGGCGCAACGCCGGAAGCGGTACGCATTTCCATTGCCGATGCTCCTCGTGAGAATCGGGCCCGGGGCACATCGCCGCTCTCGGGCCGCGCCTTCGCGCATCGGCTCGTGGCCGGGGGCGAAACGCCTTGCTGGACTACCGGAAAAAGGCGCGATTATCGCGCAGAATCATGGGGCTAGTCTACCCTGTGCCGTTCGCCGACGCGAGGTGCAGTGCAGCAACCGCGTGCAGCCTCAGCGAACGGGCAACGCGTCGAGATTGACCCTTGCCCCGGGAATTGTCCGGTCGAAATGCAGCGCGGGTGACCTCAAGCGACACGACAACCGGCAAAGCGCAGCACCGCGGGAATCTCCTGCGCAAAATCGGCCCAGCCATGATCGCCGCCGCCTTTCACGTATTGCCACGCGCCCGCATAGAACGCGACCGCGTCCCGCCACGGCAGCACTTCGTCACCTGAACGCACCAGCAGGAAGTAGCGCTCCGGTCGCGTGATGCGCGCGACCGCCTGCGTCCGCAGCGCGCGAAAGTGGGCGGCGGTCACCGCGAACGACTCTCCGGTGTGGAGGTTCGTCTGCATGCCGGCGTACGGCACGAGGTCGTCCCACGGGTGCACCGTCGGATTGATGAGCGCCGCGCGCGCGCCGAAGCGTTCGGCGAGGTGCGTCGCATAGAAGCCTCCGAGCGAGCTTCCGACGAGCGTCAGCCGGTCCTTCGCGTCGCGCCCGGGCATTGCGCGCTCGATCCATTCGGCAACGCCGGCGACAGCCGCCGCCGGGTCGAACGAAAGGTCCGGGACGTGGAGCTGCGGGCGCGAAGCCGCAGGCAGCGCCGCGACTGCGCGCACGAAGAGCTGCGCCTTCACGCTCTGCGACGACGAGCGGAATCCGTGGAGGTAGACGAGCGCGGAGCGTGTCACCGCTCAGCCAGCGAGCGCGTGCAGCAGCTTCTCGTGGATCCCGCCGAAGCCGCCGTTGCTCATCACCAGCACGCGGTCTCCGGCACGCGCCTCCCCGGCGACCGCGCCGACCAGCGTATCGATGTCGTCGTGCACGGCCGCCTTGAGACCGAGCGGCGCCAGCGCCGCTGCGACATCCCAGCCCAGATTGTGCGAATAGCAGAACACGCGGTCCGCCCCGACGAGGCAGGCGGGCAGCGCGCCCTTCATCACACCGCGCTTCATCGTTTGCGAGCGCGGCTCCAGCACCGCGAGGATGCGTCCGCCGTGGCCCGCGCGGCGCAGGCCGTCGATCGTCGTCGCGATCGCCGTCGGGTGGTGCGCGAAGTCGTCGTACACGGTGATGCCGCGCACGGCGCCCTTCAACTCGAGCCGGCGGCGCACGCCGCGGAATTCCTGCAGCGCCGCGAGGCCCAAGTGCACCGGAACGCCGGCGTGACGCGCAGCGGCGAGCGCGGCGAGCGCGTTCAGCCGATTGTGCCGGCCGAGCTGCGGCGAATCGGCCGGCCAGCCGACGACGCCCTGCGGCGCGCTGCCGTGCGAGACCTTGCCGTCGAGCCCGATGCGCCAGACCGGCGTCAGCACGCCGTCGGGCGACGCGAGCTCGGCACCCGAGAAATACTCAATCTCGGACCAGCACCCGCGCGAGAGCACGCGCGCAAGCGCCGCGTCCTCGCCGTTGACGACGAGCCGCCCGGTGCGCGGCACCATGCGCACGAGGTTGTGGAACTGCGTCTCGATCGCCGCGAGATCGGCAAAGATGTCGGCGTGGTCGAACTCGAGGTTGTTGAGGATCAGCGTGCGCGGGCGGTAATGCACGAACTTCGAGCGCTTGTCGAAGAATGCCGTGTCGTATTCGTCGGCCTCGATCACGAAGAACGAGCTGTCGGCAAGCCGTGCCGACACTCCGAAGTTGAGCGGCACGCCGCCGATCACGAAGCCGGGGGAGAGCCCCGTGCGCTCGAGGATCCACGCGAGCATCGCCGTCACGCTCGTCTTGCCGTGCGTGCCCGCCACCGCCAGCACCCACTTGTCGTGGAGCACGTTCTCGTAGAGCCACTGCGGGCCCGAGATGTACGGCCTCCCGCTGTCGAGGATTGCCTCCATCAGCGGATTGCCGCGCGTGATGACGTTGCCGATCACGAACACGTCCGCGTCCTGCGCAACCGCGTCGAGCTGCTCCGGCGCGAAGCCGTCGACGAGATCGATGCCGAGCGCCGCAAGCTGCGTGCTCATCGGCGGATAGGCATTGGCGTCGCAGCCCGTGACCTTGTGCCCGGCCGCCCGCGCGATCGCGGCGAGGCCGCCCATGAAGGTCCCGCAGATGCCGAGGATGTGGAGGTGCATGTCTGCCTTGCCCGAGCGCGGGCCCGGTGGCGCCGCCGCAGCCGCCATTATCGCCGACTCGCGATGGCCCGTTGCGGATGCGGCAGCGTGGCCGCGCTCAGGCGAAGGCGGCGCGGACGCGCTCGCGCGTGAACGGCACGGTGCGCAGGCGAATCCCGGCGGCGTCGAAGATGGCGTTGCCGAGCGCGGCGGGCACCGGCGTCGACGCGGCTTCGCCCGCGCCGAGCGGCGGCTCGTTCGGCCGGACGACGAGATCGATGCTGATCGCGGGCACGTCGGGAAACGCGAGTATCGGGTAGCTCGACCAGCGGACGCTCGTGACCTTCGCGCGGTCGAACTGCACTTCCTCGAAAAGCGTGCGCGAGAGCGTCTGCAGGATCTGGCCCTCGATCTGCGCGCGCAGCGCGTCCGGGTTGATCACGAGACCGCAGTCGTGCGCACAGGCGACGCGACGCACGTGGATCGCGCCCGACGAGCGCTCGACTTCGGCCTCGATCGCCATCGCCACGTAGGACTCGTTGTTCTTGTAATGCGTGTAGGCAAACCCCCGTCCGACGCCGCCCGGCCCCGGTGACGAACGCGATTGCCAGCCGAGCAGCGCAGCGGCGCGGCGCACGACCTCGACGCCGCGCGGATCGCTGATGCCCGTCAGGCGGAACTCGACCGGGTCTCTCGCCGCCGCATGCGCGAGCTCGTCGGTGAAGCTCTCGACCGCGAAGAGGTTGCCAATCTTGCCCGGCGCGCGGATGTTCGACGGCCGCAGCGGCGACGTCGCGAGCCAGTGCACGGTCACTTCCTGGTTCGGCACCGCGACCAGCGGATTGCCGTTCTGGCTGATGAGGCCGGTCGTGATGCCCGGCGTCTGTGCGATTCCCGCCGCCTCGAGTCCGAGCAGCGGCATGTTGGGCAGGTTGGCGGTGGCCCTGGGCAGCCACATCTCGGTGCGCCACGCAGCGATGCGTCCGTCCGCGTCGAGGCGCGCTTCGAGCGCCTGCATCTGCGGCGGCCCCTTCGGATCCCAGCCGAGCTCGTCCTCGCGCGACCATTGCACGCGCACCGGCGCTCCGACCGCGCGCGACACCAGCGCCGCGTCGGCCGCGGCGTCGTCATGGCCGTTCATTCCGTAGCAGCCGGATCCGTCGACGTAGATGACGCGCACCGCGTCCCTCGGCAGGTCGAGCGCGCGCGCGATCGTGTCGCGGAACCTGTGCGTCGCCTGCGACGCCGACCAGATCGTCGCCTTGCCGCCGCGCACATCGGCGACGGCGCAGGACGGCCCCATCGATGCATGCGACTGGATCGGCCAGAAATATTCCGCGGCGAGCTTCTTCCCCGGCGCCGCGAGCGCGGCCCGCGCATCGCCGATCCTGACCAGCGTCTCGTGTCCTTCGAACGGCCCGGCGCGCAGCCACTCCCGCACTCCGGCGGTTCCGACGAGCGCCGCATTCTCCGACCACTTCACCTTGAGACGCCGCGTCGCCGCCACGACATCCCATTCGTCGGCGCCGACGACCGCGACGAGATCGTGGACGCGCACGATCCGCACCCCGGGAATTCCGCCGATCGATTTTTCGTCGACGTCGAGGAGCTTCGCGCCGACGGATGCCGGCCGCACCACGCGGGCATGCAGCATTCCGGGCACCTTGAGGTCGTGGACATACGGGTGCGTCCCCGTGACCTTTCCGGGAGTGTCCGGCCGCGCGACCGACTTGCCGACGACACGATAGGTCGACGGGTCGCGCAGCGGTGCCTTCGGGTCGACCTTCAGCGCGAACGTGCGGCCGCGCAGCAATTCGGCATAGCCGACGCCAGCGGTCCCGTCGCGGCGGCGCACCTCGCCGTCGATGGCGATCAGATCCGCCGCCGGCCGCTGCGCCTTCTCGGCGGCCAGCGCAATCAGCGCCTCGCGCGCGGTCGCCGCCGCGCGGCGGATCTCGACGCCGCCGCGCATGATGCCGGAGCTGCCGCCGGTGGCGCCCTGGTCCGGCGTGAGCGCCGTGTCGCCTTCGATCAGCGTGATCCGGCCAACGTCCACCGCGAGCTCCTCCGCGGCCATCTGCGGAATCGCGATGCGCAAGCCCTGTCCGAGATCGACCTTGCCGCTGTAGATCGTCACGCTGCCGTCGGGATTGATCGCAACGAAGCCGTCGACGTCGGTGGTCGCGAGCGGCTTGCCCAGGGCCGCATCCGGGTTCGCCGCGCGCTGCGCCGACGCCACAGGCGGTAGCGAGAACGACACGACCAGCGCTGCGCCCGTCTGCAGGAATTCGCGGCGGGAAAGGCGGTTCATGCCGTCGTCTTTCCGGTCGCGCGCAGCACGGCCTGCAGGATTCGCTTGTGCGTGCCGCAGCGGCAAAGATTGCCCGCGAGCGCAGTCCGGATGGCCTCCTCCGACGCATCGGGCTCCTTGGCGAGAAGCGCCGACGCCGTCATCACGATGCCGGCGACGCAATAGCCGCACTGCGCGGCCTGCTCGGCAATGAATGCCTGCTGCAGCGGCGACGGCTTCGCGGGCGTGCCGAGGCCCTCGACGGTGACGATCGCGCGGCCCGCCGCTTTCTGCACCGGAACGAGACAGGAGCGCTGCGCCTCGCCATCGATCACCACCGTGCATGCGCCGCACTGCCCGACGCCGCAGCCGTACTTCGCGCCCGTCAGCGCAAGGTGGTTGCGCAGCACGTAGAGCAGCGGCTCGTCGGGGTCGCGCACGGTGACCTTGCGGGTCGCACCGTTGACGCGGAGTTCGTAGCTCGGAATGGCGGATCTCCCGTTCGAGGATGAAGCGCTGCGGTTCGGGCGCGTCGGAAAAACATCCCACCCGATGCCGCCAACGTAAAGCGGCACTTCGTGCCCGGTGCCGCCTGCGTCAGGCGCCGGCCGCGCGCGGCAGCGTCACGATGATTTCGACACCCGTGCCGTCGGTTCGGTTCTCCGCGCGTACCCGACCGCCGTGGAATTCGGCGACCAGGCGGACGATGTAGAGGCCGAGCCCAAGGTGCGGCGTGGCGCCGCCTGTCTGCGGGCGCACCGACACCATCGAGTCGAACAGCCGATTGCGCATTCCCTCGGGCAGCGGAGGGCCGTCGTTGGCGACGACGAGCCGCAGGACGCCGTTGACGTCCGAAAGGCGCAGCGCGACCGGCGTCCCCGGCGCGCCGAATTCATCGGCGTTCGCGACGAGCTTGTCCAGCATTTGCGCAATCAGGTCGGGCGCGCCGTCGATTCCGTGCTCGCCCGGCGCAATCGTGAGATCGAAGCGGCGCCCGGGATAGGCGCTGCGATAGCCTTCGACGCAGGCGGCGACGAGCTTGCCGAGGTCCACCCGCGCGCGCTCGGCATCGGCGAGACTGCCTTCGAGCCGGGTCGCCTCCGTCATCCGCGTGAGGATCGCGGCCAGGCGGCTGATCCCCTCCTGTGCCCGCTCGATGTAGACGCGCGCCGGCGCCGGCACGTCCTGCAGGCCGAGGTTGTCGAGCGACGAGCGCACAACGGCGACCGGCGTTCGCAATTCGTGCGAAAGGCGGCTCGCCATGTTCTCCTGATAGCTTGCGTAGCGCGCGAGCCGCGCCAGCACGGCCGAGAGACTGCGCGACAGGTCGCCGATCTCGTCGCCCGCGCGCGATTCGGCGAGCGCGCCCTTGACGCGGCCGTGTGCATCGATCGCCGCCTCGGCGTCGTCGCGCAGGCGCCGGATGCGCCAAGTGAGCACGGAAGCGAACAGCGTCAGCACCAGCGATCCGATCAGCAGCGCCGCGAGGACGATGCTGAACAGCCGCTCGAACGCGCGATTGCGCTCGGCCAGCACCGCGTTCGTTGTCTCCTCGACGATCACGGCGCCGCGCACCTGGTCGCCGACCCACACGGGCTGCGCGACGGCGACGATCTGCGCGCGCCCGTCGGGCGTCGCGCGCCGGTCGATCGTCAGCACGCCGGCGAGCGCGCCCGTGACTTCGCGCGACTGCCCGAGCGCCGCCTCGCTGCGGTCGTCGCGAAAGTTTTCCGCGGGCTGGTCGAGCACGCGCAGGTAGATCGGGCGCAGCGCGATTTCCTCGATCGAACGCCACACGCGGGCGAGCCCTGTCGCCTCGGTCTCCGGCGGCGCCGCCGGCTGGTTGAGCGAACCCGCGCGCGCCAGCACGCGAAGGTCGCGGTCGATCACCCAGATGCGCGCCGGCGTGCGCGACAGGCCGTGCAGGATCTGCGCGATCTCCGCGACCGCCGCGGGATGCGGTGTGGGCACCGGCGGCATCGGGCCCATGCCGGTGGCGCGCTCGGCGGGCAGCGATTCGAGCGGCAGCGGCGTCATGTCGAAGAGACGCGGCCGATCGTGCAGCGCCGCGGCCAGCGCCTGCGCGGTGCCGGCGAGTGTCTGCTCCTGCGCGTCGCGCAGGAAGCGCTCGAGCTCGCGCACGTACTCGTAGCCGAGAAACGGCATCACCAGGAATACGGTGAGCGCGAGGAAGAGCTGGGCGCGTATGCCTAGGGCGATGCGCATGGCGATGGGGCGAGACCGGCGGCGCGGTCGCGCCCGCCGGTCACGCTTCCGCTTCGACGTTCCAGCGGTAGCCCATCCCGTACACCGTGTCGATCCGGTCGAACGCCGGATCGAGCGCCGCGAACTTCCTGCGGATCCGCTTGATGTGCGAGGTGATCGTGCTGTCGTCGACGAAAATGCTTGCCTCGCGCATCAGGCTGTCGCGGTCCTTCACGTGACCGGGAAAGCGCGCGAGCGCGTGCACCATCCAGAATTCGGTCAGCGTGAGATCGACGCGCTTGCCGTCCCACTGTGCGGTGAGCCGCTTCATGTCGAGCGTGAGGCGTCCGCGCGCCTGCACGTCCTCGGTCGCGGCCGGCGTCGCGAGGAGATCGCTCCTGCGGAAGAGCGCCGCGATACGCGCGCAAAGGTGCGGCAGGCTGACGTCCTTCGTGAGGTAATCGTCGGCGCCAAGGCGAAGGCCGACGACGATGTCGAAGTCCGAGTCCCGGGCCGAAAGAAAGAGGATCGGCACCGTCGGCGACAGCGCGCGAAGCTCGCGACACAACGTGAAGCCGCCGTCGACGTCCTCGCCGAGGCCGATGTCGATCAGCGCGAGGTCGGGCAGCCGCGTGCGGAACGCGTTCAGCGCATCGGCGCGGTTGCCGTAGGCGGCGACCTCGTAGCCCTGCTTCTTCAGCACGTCCGTGTAGTTGGCGCGGATGGCCGGCTCGTCCTCGACGACGGCAATGCGGCGGGTCATTTCGATGCAGTCACGGGCGCGGTTCGACGGTTCGACTATAGCGCAGCCGGCGCGGCAGGCCGGGGCGCGCGGCAACCGCTGCCATCTTTTTGCCACAATTGATCGCCGCCGCGCCACATTTCGCGCCCGCCGCCGCCGCACTGCGGCGCTTCAATCGAGTCACGATCCCGAGCGCACCGGCACAGGCGGCCCCCACGGCGCACTTCCGGTTCGAGCAAGATCGGACACGGAGATCCGCCATGAACCTCGACCACGGCCCCCGCGGGACCACGCCTCCCTGGAGCGGCCCCGCACATTATCGCGACCTCGGCCGGCTGCTCTGCGAAGCACTTGCCGCCGGCCTCATCGGCAGCCTCGCGCTGGCACTCGCCGTCCTCATTGCGACGACGACGGCGCGGGCGACCGACACGGAAATCACGCCGCATGCGGGGCAGGACGCCCCGACCACCACGACCGCTGGAGCACGTGCATGAGCGCCGCCGGGCCGTCGCCGCGTCCGCCGGGCCGCCCCAAGGACGCGGCCGCCCCCTCGGGGGGAAGCGAGCTTGTCGAGCTCGGGGGGATGTATTTTCGCGCTCACCTCCCTCGGGGGGAAGGAGCACCGCGCCGTCGGGGGGTGTTGATGAGCGCCGCCGGGCAGTCCCAAGGCGCTCGCCCCCCTTGGGGGGAGGGCGCGCAGCGCCATCGGGGGGTGTCTTCATGAACGCCGCCGCCGACCGGGGAGGACCTTTCGGCCGCAACGGGACCGAGTCCCGCAACTGGATGCGCGCTTCGCCTCCTGGCATCGCATTCCGGTTCCGTGCGGCCGAGTCTTCCCCCGTCGGCCTGCGCGCCACGCCGATGCCGCAGCGCCGTTCGCGTCACCGCGCCACCTTCGCCTGGGTCGTGGTTGCGCTGGCGACGCTGGTGCTCGCAGCGGCCAGCGGCAGGATTCACGGCGCGCGGAACGACGCCGCCGCGCATGCAACACCCACGGAACGCGCAACGATTGCGCCGGCGGCGGCAACCACGACCGGGATGCCGGCGCGGCTCGATCCGGCGTCGATCGCGCGGCTCGTCGTGCCGGACCGCAACGTCGACGTCGCCGTGCCGAAGCAGACGAGCCGCCACGAGCGCCGGGCGGGGCCCGGCAGTCCCGGGAATGTCGTCGTCACCGCGAGCCGCGACGCGAGCCTGCGCTTCCTGCGCCGCGTCGAGGTGGGCGACGAAGTCATCGTCGAATCGAGGCACGGCGAGCAGTTCCGGTACCGGGTGCGCCACGTCCGCATCGCCGCGCGCGACGAGGTCAACGCCACCGTCGCTCCGACGGAACCCACGCTGACGCTGGTGACGTGGTATCCATTCAGCGCGGGAGACTCCGGGGCGGCGCTCCGCTACGTGGTCGTCGCGACCGCTATGCGCGAATCCGTCTGAAGCTGCGCGATCAGCGCGTGAACGAGAGCGTCATCCCGGGCAGGCCGAGCGTGCCGTAGTCCGAGGTCCAGGTCTCGCCGGCGGCGACCGGCCACGCATCGGTGACCGTCCCCGTCGTGACGAGCTCGCCGGCGGCGAGCGCCGGAAACTGCGGCTGGCGCGCGAGGACGCCGGCGAGATGCGCGAGCGCCAGCGCAGGACTGTCCAGCACGTTCGCGCCGACGCCGCGATCGACCAGCGCACCGTTGCTGCGGAGCTCGAGCGCGAATGCCGGCAGTGCCGCCGCGAGGATCGCGCGATCCGCTGCGGCCACCGCGACGCGCGGCCCCACCACGAGCGCGCCGTGCAGCCCCAGCGCCGCCGTGCAGTCGGGCGCGCCGAACTTCCAGTCCGGGAAGTGGCTCTGCACGATCTCGAATCCAGGCGCGATCCACGCGACCGAGCTCATGACCTCGAGCGCATTGGCGCCGGCAGCAATCGGGCCGCAGAGTCCGAACACGACTTCGGGCTCGATCCGCGGCTGCACGAACGGCGCAAGCGACAGCGCAGCGTGCGCCTGCGGGGCGTCGTGCACGGTGCAATCCCAGACGTGCGCCCACATCGGCAGGTGAACGCCGTAGCGATCCCAGATCGTCCGGTTCGTGAAGCCGATCTTGCGCCCGAGCGGGCGCCAGCCCTGGACGATGCGCCGCCGCTCGATCTCCCCCAGCACTGCGTAACCCGCGGCAACGTCGAACCCGGGATCCTCCGTCGTGATCGGCGGGATCGTGACGCGGCCGTCCCAGGCGCCGATCAGCCGGTCGGCGACGGCGGATGTCGTGGCACGCTGCGTCAACGCCTCCGCTCCAGCGACTGCATTGCGGCCACCCCGGCCGCCCAGAGCGCCACCGAAATGACCATCGCGATCAGCGCGGCCACGAGCGCGCCGGCGGCGCCGTCCCAGCCCATGACGCTGACGATCGACCAGGCGGCAACGCCGCCGATGCCGCCGCAGGCGAGAATCGCCGCGAGCTTCCCGGCAAACGCGCCTCTCTGACGGCGCGGCAACGGAATATTTTCGGTCATCTGGCGTTGGCCTCGAGGGTGCAGTTGCGACGCGCGGGGGGGTCGCCGCCAAGCCTTGCGCCGTGCGCTTGGCCTCGCGGATGCTGCCGAAGGTATCATTCCGCACGGCCAACCGCACGATTCGCGCAATGTGGCGAACCGCTGCGGCGCCTCCGCCTCATGCCGCGAAACCGTTCCGCAATGACATTCCGATCCGCTGCCGCCGCCGTTCTCGTCGTCCTCGGCGGCGCATTCGCCGCGATCGCGGATGCCGCGGACATGACCAAGACGCTGCGCGTCGAATTCCGCGTCGCCGAGTCGGGCTTCGATCCGCAGGCCTTTAGCGACAACTATTCGTCGCTCGTCGCGGATGCGATCTTCGATCCGCTCTACACGTACGACTATTTCGCGCGACCGGCCAGGCTGGCTCCGCGCACGGCCGACGGACTGCCACAGATCACCGACGATGGCCGCACGTACACGATCAAGGTGCGGCCGGGCATCTACTTCGCCGACGATCCGGCATTCAAGGGGAAGCGACGCGAGCTCGTCGCGGAAGACTACGTCTACACGATCAAGCGGATGTTCGATCCGAAGATCCGCTCGTACTGGCTCTATCTTTTCGAGAATCACCTCACCGGCCTCGACGCGCCGCTCGCCCGCGCCCGCAAGAGCGGCACCCTCGATTACGACGAGAAGATCGCGGGCCTGCAGGCGCTCGACCGCTATACGCTGCGCATCCGCTTCAACGAGCCCGACTGGAGCTTCCAGCACTGGCTCACGTCGGCGCAGTTCGCCGCCGTCGCGCGCGAGGTCGTCGATGCGTACAAGGACAGCTCGAACCGCGTGATGGAGCACCCGGTCGGCACGGGCCCCTATCGGTTGGCGCAATGGACGCGCGGACAGAAGATCGTGCTCGAGGCGCGCCCCGGATACCGCGACGAGCGCTACCCCACTCCGCCCGCGGGCAGCTCCGCGGAAGTTCTTGCGACGGCGCAAGGATATGCGGGACGCCCGGTGCCGTTCATCGGCCGCATCGAGATCAGCGTGCTCGAGGAAGCGCAGCCGCGGCTTCTGTCGTTCGAGCAGGGCGATCTCGATTTCCTCGAGCTGCCCGCCTCGCTCGCCGGCAACGTGCTGGACGGCGCGCGCCTGAAGCCTGCCTATGTGAAGAAGGGCGTCGTGCTGCATCGGCAGATCGAGCCGACGGTCGCGTTCTACTTCTTCAACCTCGACAACCCCGTGGTCGGCGGCTATACGCCTGCACAGATTGCGCTTCGCCGCGCGATCGCGATGGGTTTCGACAGCGTTGCCGCCACGAAGACTCTCCTCTACGGCCAGGCGATTCCGGCGACGCAGCCGGTGCCGCCTCCGGTGCCGGGCTATGACCCGTCGTTCGCCTCGCCCAGTGCCTACGATCCGGCCGCCGCGCGCGCGCTCCTCGACAAGTTCGGCTTCCGGGAGAAGGACGCCGACGGCTATCGCAAAACGCCGGACGGCAAGCCGCTCACGATCATCCGCGCATCCACGCCGGATTCCGCCGCGCGCGCGGAGGACGAATTGTGGAAGCGCTGCATGGACGCCATCGGCATCCGCATGGTCGACTTCAAGCAGAAGTGGCCGGAGCTCAACAAGATGTCGGAGGCTGGGCAGCTGATGATGTGGGGGCTGTCGTGGATCGCGTCGACGCCGGATGCCGACACGTTCTACTCGACGCTCTATTCGAAGAACATCGGCACGATGAACGACGCGCGCTTTCGCCTTCCCGAATACGACCGTCTCTACGAGGCCGCGCGCCGGCTGCCGGACGGGCCCGAGAGAAACGCGCTCTATCGCCGGATGACGGGACTCGTCGTCGCCTATGCGCCGTGGCTCCTGCGCAACTATCCCTACGACAACGTCCTCGCGCAGTCGTGGGTGCGCGGGTACAGCCAGCATCCCTTCCTGCGCAGCCAGTGGCGCTTCTACGACGTCGTCGCGCACTGACGCGCGATGTCGCTCAGCGCTTGGGGTGAATCACAGGCTTGGGCGCCGGCGGCGCGACGCCCGAAGATCGCGCCCCCGCGTCGACGATCCCGGCGATGACGGCGTCGAGCCCCAGCGCGAACGTCCGATCCCAATGCTCCCGCTTTGCATAGGGCGCAGCGGCGGCCAGGGACGGACACTCGCGCGCAATGAAGGCGTCATCGACCGGCTCCGCTGCCGACGGCCCGAGCGCGTAGCCGGCGGTCTCGTCCAGCGCGGCACCGGTGACGTAATACCCGAGGACGCGGAACGCACGCGCGGCGGCCTCGGTGTCGGCCGTCACCTCGGCAACGATGGCGAGCATCCGCTCGATGAGACGTACGCCGGTCGGCGTGTCGAGCCGATGCACGGCGATCAGCGGATAGAGCCGCGGATGCCGATGCGCCATCGCGCGATACGCATGCGCCTGGTCGCGCAGGCGCCCGATCGCCGGCAGGTGCGGCGGGGGCGGGGGAATGCCTGCGAGCGCCGCGTCGACCAGCGCATCCAGCAGATGCCGCTTGCTGGCGAAATGGTGATAGATGCTCATCGCCTCGCACCCGAGCGCCTGGCCGAGCTTGCGCGTCGACAGTCCGGAGAGTCCATCCGCTTCCACGATGGCAAGCGCAGCGGCAATGACGCGGCCACGGGTGAGCGGCGCTCCGTCCCGCCGGCCGGATCTCTTCGCAGCGGTCGTGGCGCCACGCCCCGGCGGGCGCGCCATTGCCGGCCGGGGCGGCACGGCGGCAGAATCCGGCGGGATGGCGCGGGTTGCTTGGCTCATCAGTTGCAATCTTACGTCGTAAGGATATAGTTTCGCAATAGGCTTACAGTGTAAGCACCAGCCGCTTCCCATCGGAGGACGCATGGACACCGTCGACATCATCGGGCTGCTCGTTCCCGTGACCTGTGTTGTCTTCCTCGCGACCGGGAGGGGCTCCGGCCGGCGCGGGAGTTCCCGCGGCGCAAGGGCTGGCAATGGATCGGGGTTGGGTTCCTGGTCCTGATCATGACAATCTCGACCGTCGTCCCGCTGCTGATCCCCGAACCGTGGCTCGATGCGCACCGCATGCTGGACGGGACGCGTCTCGGCGTCGTCGGCGGAACGATCGTCGGGTTCGTGGTGCTGGAGGGATTCATCTACGCCTGGCACCGCACGGCGCACAACGTCGGGCTTCTCTGGCGCGGCTTCCACCAGATGCACCACGGTCCGCAGCGCGTCGACATCGCGGGCTCGCTCGTCTTCCATCCGCTCGAGATGGTGGTTCAGGTCCTGCTCCAGCTCTTCGCCACCGTGATCGTGCTCGGGCTCGACCCGCTCGCCGCGGCACTGGTCGGCTATCTCATCGCGTTCAACGGATTCTTCCAGCACTGGAACGTGCGCACGCCGCAATGGCTGGGCTACCTCATCCAGCGCCCCGAGTCGCACTGCGTGCATCACCGGATGGGATTTCACTACTACAACTACTCGGACTTTCCTCCGTGGGACATCCTGTTCGGGACCTTCCGCAATCCCGCCAAATTCATGGGCGAATGCGGATTCGAGGCCGGCGCCGACCGAAGGATGGGCGCGATGCTGGCGTTTGCCGACGTCAACGCCGCGCAATACGGCCCGGGCAATCGGGGCGCGAAGCGCACGAGCGCCGCCGCCTGACGTTCGGGCTGCGTCCGATCCTTTCACAGACCGCGTGCGTCAGCGCGGCCTGTGTTTGATTTGGATCGCAATCCCTCACGTGCGATCCGGCCCGAACCGGCGGATAATTGACATCCCTTTCCCGGAGGTCGGACCATGAGTGAGCAACGCGAAGTCGTCATTCTGAGTGGAGTGCGCACCGCCATCGGCGATTACGGCGGCAGCCTCAAGGACATCTCGCCGAGCGAGCTCGGCGCGCGCGTCGTCAGGGAAGCGGTCAGCCGCGCCAAGATCGACCCGAAGACCGTCGGCCAGTGCGTGATCGGCAACGTGATCCACACCGAGCCGAAGGACATGTACATCTCGCGGCTCGCCTGCGTGAACGGCGGCCTGCCCCACGACACCGGCGCGTTCACCGTCAACCGCCTCTGCGGCAGCGGCATGCAGGCGATCGTGTCCGCGTCGCAATACATCCTGCTGGGCGAGACGGACACCGCGGTCGCCGGCGGCACCGAGAGCATGAGCCGCGCCGCCTATGCGTCGCTGACGCAGCGCTGGGGCGCGCGGATGGGCGACTCCAAGATGATGGACATGATGGTCGGCGCGCTGACCGACCCGTTCGACACCATGCACATGGGCGTCACCGCCGAAAACGTCGCGTCGAAGTGCGGCATCACGCGCGAGCAGCAGGATGCCTTCGCAGTCGAGAGCCACAAGCGCGCCGCGGCGGCGATCGCCGCCGGCCACTTCAAGACGCAGATCCTTCCGGTCGAGCTCAAGAGCAAGAAGGGCACCGTGGTGTTCGACACGGACGAGCACGTGCGCGCCGACTCGTCGATGGAAGGGATGGGCAAGCTCAAGGCCGTCTTCATCAAGGAGAACGGCAGCGTCACCGCAGGCAACGCGTCGGGCATCAACGACGCGGCGGCGGCAGTCGTGCTGATGGAACGCGCGGCGGCGGCGAAGGCGGGATTCAAGCCGATGGCGCGGCTCGTCTCCTACGGTCACGCCGGCATCGACCCGAAGATCATGGGTCTCGGCCCGGTCACCGCGGTCAAGAACGCGCTGGCGAAGGCAGGTCTCAAGCTCAGCGACATCGATGTGATCGAGTCGAACGAGGCGTTCGCGGCGCAGGCGCTCGGCGTGTCGAAGGAGCTCGGCCTCGACGCCGCGAAGGTCAACCCGAACGGCGGCGCAGTGGGAATGGGCCATCCGATCGGCGCGACCGGAGCGATTCTCACGGTAAAGGCTATGTACGAGCTGCACCGTACCGGCAAGCGCTATGGCCTCATCACGATGTGCATTGGCGGTGGCCAGGGCATCGCCGCGATCATCGAACGACTCTGAACACCGTCGTTCCCGCAACGAAAAAAGCCCCGCGCGATCGCGCGGGGCTTTTTTCGCATCCCGGGGCGGCTGCCGCGGCGGCGATGCCGCGGGCTGCGGTCTGCCTGCGGTGCTACGGATTGCCGATGTAATCGCGCTTGCCGATCTCGACGCCGTTGTGACGCAGGATGTTGTAGGTCGTCGTCACGTGGAAATAGAAGTTCGGCGTCGCGTGGCCGAGCAGGAACTGGATCCCGGTATAGCGCGTCTCCTTGTCGCCGCGCTTGATCACGATTTCCTTGTCCTCGGTGCCGTCGATCTGCTCGGGCGTCACGGTATCGAGGAACGCGACGACCTTGGCGACACGCGCCTTCAGGTCGGCAAGCGTCACCTCGTTGTCCTCGTGCGCGGGAATCGGCACGCCCGCGAGGCGCGCGACGACGCCCTTGACGGCGTCGCAGGCGATCTGCACCTGCGACTTCATGGGCAGCATGTCCGGGAAAAGCCGGTAGTTCGGCAGTACGGAAGCGTCGATCTTCTTTGCATCGACGTGGGCCTGCGCCTTGTCGAGGATGTTCGAAAGATTGCCGAGGATGTTGACGAAGCGGGGCACGCTCGCCTGATACATGGAGATCTTCATGGGAGTCCTTGCGGTTCGGGGTGGGACGACGACGGACGTGCATTCTATCCGCGAACGCGGGCACACGCGTCAGTGGCCATTCCGGAAATCGCGGCGCCGCGTGGCGTCAGGGCCGACCGGCGCGGCCCCTGGCGCCGGGAGCGCCTGGATGACACACCGTCGGACGCGGCCCGAACCCGAGCGCCGACGCGGCTAGCGGGGGGTATCCGCGCGCCCCGCCGGAACCACGCTGACGGCAACATGCGGCGTGTCGGCCTGTGCGGCCACGGCGCGGAACTGCTGGAAGTCGGTCGCCACCGCGAGCGCCACGCCCGCGATCACGAGGCAGCCGACCAGCAGCCGGCGCCCGGCACGACGCAGTGTGCGGCGCTGGCAGTTCCGTTCCAAGCGGCGGGAGACGGCGCGATTTTTCATGCGGGTCGGCGGACTCTCCGGTTCCTGCAGCATCCGGCCGATGCGCGGTGTGCTCGCCGGGCGTCGATCGTTGGCCATGATGTCCTCCGTTGCGTGCCGCCGGGTGCGCCCCGCGTGCCCGTAGCCGGGCAGCCCGCCAATGGCGCGTGCCGCGTTGCGGCGCTCGGCCGATGGCGGGATGTGCCAATGCTGGGCGCGGAGCCCGACGGAGAACAGCGAGGAATCAGGCAATCGCCTGCAGAATCTTCACGCCGCCGCGATGGGCCGGGGCCATCGGCGGCGAAGCGTCCCGCGGCCGCGGGCGCGGGCCCGAACGCCTTTCGCAGCCGAAAGTCGCCGGGGCTACGCCGATCCGGTCTTCGTCGGATCGGGGTGAATGTTGTCGACCCAGTGCACTTCCTCGGGATTGGGCTCGACGTTGGGCAGGTCGAGGTTCACGACGACGGGCTCCTGGCCGCTGCGGCAAAGCACGCATGAGAGCGGCTCCTCGGCGCTGGCGTTGATCTCCTGATGCGGGACGTACGGCGGGATGTAGATGAAGTCGCCGGGACCCGCCTCGGCGGTGAACTCGAGGCGATCACCCCACTTCATACGCGCGCGTCCGCTGACGACGTAGATCACGCTCTCGACCGGGCCGTGGTGGTGGGCGCCGGTCTTCGCCTTCGGATGAATCACCACGGTGCCGGCCCAGATCTTCTCAGCGCCGGCGCGCGCATGTGTGATCGCCGCCGCGCGATTCATGCCCGGCGTCTGCGGCGTGTTCGTGTCGAGCTCGTCCGCCTTGACGACGCGGACACCATGCACGCGCCAACGATTCTCGGAGGATTGCGACATCGGAGACCTCGCTCGTGATTCAGGCGTTTCCCATTTCACACCGATCGCCGCGGCGCCGCAAGCCGCCGATATGGAAAGGCGGGACGGCGCATCCTTCAGCCGAGATTGGGCGCGAGCGAACGAGCCAGGTCCGCGCGCGCGATGCCGCTCCGCCCGGCGAGATCGTCGAGCTGGTCGGTGCCGATGCGGCCGACGGCGAAGTACGTCGCTTCAGGATGCGCGAGGTAGAAGCCCGCGACGGACGCCGCCGGCAGCATTGCGCGGCTCTCGGTGAGATTCATGCCGATCTGCGTGGCCTGCAGGAGGTCGAACAGCGGCGCCTTCACGTGATCGTCGGGGCAGGCGGGATACCCCGGTGCCGGGCGGATGCCGCGATACTCCTCGCGGATCAGCGCGACGGGGTCGAGCTGCTCGTTGCGCGCATAGCCCCAGAGCTCGCGGCGCACCTTCATGTGCAGCCACTCGGCGCAGGCTTCGGCGAGCCGGTCGGCGAGCGCCTTCAGCATGATCGCGCTGTAGTCGTCCTTCTTCGCTTCGAATTCGGCGAGCTTCTTCTCGATGCCGAGTCCGGCCGTCACCGCGAACACGCCGGCGTAATCGTCGACGCCCGAGCCCTTGGGCGCCACGAAGTCGGCGAGACAGTAATTTGGCTTGCCGGCCGGCCGCTCGTTCTGCTGGCGCAGGTTGCGCCACGCAAGCGCGACCTTCGTCCGCGTGTCGTCGGCATAGAGCTCGATGTCGTCGCCGGCGGCGTTCGCCGGCAGCAGCGCGATCGCCGCGCTCGCGCTGAGCCAGCGGCCGTCGACGATCTGCTTGAGCATTGCCTTGCCTTCCGCGTGGACGTTGCGCGCCGCCTCTCCGACGATTGGATCGTCGAGGATCGCAGGGTACGGGCCGGACAGCTCCCATGCCTGGAAGAACGGTGCCCAGTCGATGCATTTCGCGATCTCGGCGAGATCGATGTTGCGCAGCTCGCGGCGCCCGATGAAGGTCGGCGCAGTCGGGGAGTAGTGCTTCCAGTCGGCCTTGAAGGCGTTCGCGCGAGCGGCGGCGAGCGGCAGCAGCGTCGGCCCCTTCTTCGCCGCGTGCTGCGCGCGGATCTTCACGTAGTCGGCGGCGACCTCGGCGACGAAGGCGGCGCGGCTGTCGGTCGACAGCAGATGACTGGCGACACCCACCGCGCGCGACGCATCGGGCACGTAGACCGTCACGCCCGAATAATGCGGCGCGATCTTCACCGCGGTGTGCACGCGCGAGGTCGTCGCGCCGCCGATCAGGAGCGGCTGCTTCATCCCGAGCCGCTGCATCTCGTGCGCGACGTGGGCCATCTCCTCGAGCGACGGCGTGATGAGGCCGGACAGCCCGACGATGTCCGCGCGGCGCTCGTTCGCCGTGTCGAGGATTTTCTGCGCCGGCACCATCACACCGAGGTCGATCACGTCGAAGTTGTTGCACTGGAGCACTACTCCGACGATGTTCTTGCCGATGTCGTGGACGTCACCCTTGACCGTCGCCATCACGATCGTGCCCTTGGGCTTGCCGGCGTCGCCCGAGCGCGCCTTCTCCTCCTCGATGTAGGGGATGAGATGCGCGACGGCCTGCTTCATCACGCGCGCGCTCTTCACCACCTGCGGCAGGAACATCTTGCCGGCGCCGAAGAGGTCGCCGACGACGTTCATCCCCGCCATCAGCGGACCCTCGATCACCTGGATCGGACGCTCGAAGTTCCTGCGCGCCTCCTCCGTGTCTTCGACGACGTAGGTCGCGATGCCGCGCACCAGCGCGTGCGTGAGGCGCTCTTCGACGCTGCCTTCGCGCCAGGCGAGGTCCTCGGTGACGACCTTGCCCTGCGCCTTCACCGTCTCGGCGAACGTCACGAGGCGCTCCGTCGCGTCCGGACGCCGGTTCAGCACGACGTCCTCGACCCGCTCGCGCAGCTCCGGCGGAATCTCGTCGTACACGCCGAGCTGGCCGGCGTTGACGATGCCCATCGTCATTCCGGCGCGGATCGCGTGATACAGGAAGACCGTGTGGATCGCCTCGCGCACCGGCTCGTTGCCGCGGAACGAGAAGCTCACGTTGGAGACGCCGCCCGAAACCTTCGCGTGCGGCAGGTGCGCCCGGATCCAGCGCGTCGCGTTGATGTAGTCGACCGCGTAGTTGTTGTGCTCCTCGATGCCCGTCGCGATCGCGAACACGTTCGGGTCGAAGATGATGTCCTCGGGTGGGAAGTCGGCCTCGCCCAGCATGAGGTCGTAGGCGCGCTGGCAGATCTCGACCTTGCGCTCGAACGAGTCGGCCTGGCCGCGCTCGTCGAACGCCATCACCACCGCGGCGGCGCCGTAGCGGCGCACGAGGCGCGCCTGGCGCACGAACTCGGCCTCGCCTTCCTTCATCGAGATCGAATTGACGACAGGCTTGCCCTGCACGCACTTCAGGCCCGCCTCGATCACCTCCCACTTCGACGAGTCGATCATCACCGGCACGCGCGCGATGTCGGGCTCGGCGGCGATCAGCGTCAGGAAGCGCACCATCGCCGCCTTCGAGTCGAGCATCGCGTCGTCCATGTTGACGTCGACGATCTGCGCGCCGCTCGCGACCTGCTGCCGCGCGACCTCGACCGCGCCAGCGAAGTCGCCCGCGAGCACCAGCTTCGCGAAGGCGCGCGAGCCGGAGACGTTGGTGCGTTCGCCCACGTTGACGAACAGCGACTCGTCGTCGACGTTGAGCGGCTCGAGGCCGGCTAAGCGCATCACTCGGGACATGGATTCGGCATGCTCGTTCGAAAGGCTTCGCCCCGCCGCCGGCGCGCGCCGGAACCGGCGGCCGGGATGAGGGGCCACGCCCGACGCATGTGCGCGCGGGCCTCGCGCAATCGCGCCGCTACGCCGCCTCCGCGATCTCCGCGCGCGGCAGCACGCGCGGCGGGAGTTTCTGCACGGCCTCGGCAATGGCGCGGATGTGCGCGGGCGTCGTGCCGCAGCATCCGCCGACGATGTTGACGAAGCCGCTCGTCGCGAAGTCCCCGAGGAGACGCGCGGTCTCGGCGGGCGTCTCGTCGTAGCCCGTTTCCGCCATCGGGTTGGGCAGGCCGGCGTTCGGATAGCACGACACGTAGGTGTCGGCGACCCGCGCCATCTCCTCGATGTACGGGCGCATCAGCGCGGCGCCGAGCGAGCAGTTGATGCCGACCGCGAGCGGGCGGATGTGGCGGACCGAATTCCAGAACGCCTCGGTGGTCTGGCCCGACAGCGTGCGTCCCGACGCGTCGGTGATCGTCCCGGACACGATGACCGGCAGCCGGCGTCCCGCCTTGACGAAGAAGGCTTCGAGCGCGAACAGCGCGGCCTTGCCGTTCAGCGTGTCGAATATCGTCTCGACGAGGAACAGGTCGACGCCCCCCTCGGCGAGTCCTTCGATGGCTTCGGTGTAGCCCGCGGCGAGCTCGTCGAACGTGACGTTGCGCGCACCCGGATCGTTGACGTCCGGCGAAATCGACGCGGTGCGATTGGTGGGACCGAGCGCGCCGGCGACGAAGCGCGGCTTGTCGGGCGTCTTCGCCGTCCATGCATCGGCGCATCCGCGCGCGATTCGCGCCGCCGCGAGATTGATCTCGCGCACCTCGCCCTGCAGCTGGTAGTCGCCCTGTGCGATCGACGTCGCGTTGAAGGTGTTCGTCTCGATGATGTCGGCGCCCGCCTCGAGGTAGGCGTCGTGAATGTCGCGGATCACCTCGGGACGCGTCAGAACGAGCAGGTCGTTGTCGCCCTTGAGGTCGTGCGAATGCGCGGCGAAGCGGGCGCCGCGGTACTCGGCCTCGCCCAGCCGGCAGCCCTGGATCATCGTGCCGGTCGCCCCATCGAGGATGAGGATGCGCCGGTCCAGCAGCGACTTCAGTTCGGCAGTTCGGTCGGGTTGCATGGCGGGTCGTCCGAGAGACTTCGCCCGCGAATGGCGGGCAGGAGGGAAATTCTAACATCGCCCCTGCGGACGTCGCTCCCATCCGGCCTCTCGCGCCGGGGCACAAGCACGTTCCCGGCGGCCATATCCGTTGCGCGCCGCCCGTGCTAGATTTGGCGCATGAAACACCTGAAGCCGAAGGAAGCCTACGAGTTCCTGCAGAAGAACCCTGCCGCGGTCTTCATCGATTGCCGCAGCGAAATGGAGTTCTATTTCGTCGGGCATCCCCTGGGCGCGCAGCACGTCGCCTGGAACGACGGGCCGGATTGGGAGATCAATCCGCATTTCGTCGGTCAGGTGAAGAAGGTCACCAGCATGAACCGGCCGGTCGTGCTCATCTGCCGCAGCGGCCATCGCTCGATCGATGCCGGCATCGCGCTGGAAAGCGCCGGCTACACCGAGGTCTACAACGTGCTGGAAGGCTTCGAGGGGCCGCTCGACGACGCGCATCATCGCGGCACGCGGTCGGGCTGGCGGATGGAAGGCCTGCCGTGGGAACAGTTATAGCGGCGTGAGACGAAGGCGCCGGGCGCGTCCCGGTGCACGCGGGATTCGGGGCACAATACCGGCGTCGCGACACGATGACGGTTTCCGATGGCCGCCTACGGCCGCCTCTGCACGCTTTTCTACGACGCCGACAAGCCGCGCGCCTCCGACGCAGAAGCTGCGTGGTACGCGCAGCGGCTGCCGCATGACGCGGGCCCTTCGCTCGAAGTGATGTCGGGCTCCGGCCGTCTGCTGCTGCCGCTGTTGCAGCTGGGGCGAAACGTCCATGGCGTCGACGTCTCGCCGGCGATGCATGCGAGCTGCGAGGCGCGGCTCGAGGCGGCCGGATTGACGACGCCGCTGTTCCGGCAGGATGTCGTCACGCTCAACCTGCCGTTCCGCTATGCCGCTGCGTTTGTCGCCGCAGGATCCTTCCAGCTGCTGGTCGATCCGGTCGCGGCGCAAAAGGCGCTGGAGCGGATTCGCGCGCATCTCGTCGCGCCCGGGCAGTTGCTGATGGATCTCTACGTTCCCGCCGAAGCCGCGCACCCGCCCGGCGCGCCGGTGGTTCACGTGCAGACGGTTGCGCCGCCGGACGCCACGAGCATCGCGCGGCGTTCCGAGATCTTCGTCGACGTCGAAGGCAGGCGCATCGACATCCGCAGCCGCTACGAGCAGCGAGAGCGCGCGACGATCATCGCGCGCGAGGACGAGGCGCTCGCGCTGACCTGGTACACGGAGGAGGAAATCGTCGCGCTGCTCGGCGATGCGGGCTTTTCCGATGTCACCGTCGGGCCGGCGGCGTGGCCGATCGACGCGGAGACACCCGAGGGCGAGCGGCGGTTCTCGGTGAGCGCTAGCGCGTGACACGCGCCGCGGCATCGAGCGCGAGCGACATGTACACGACGCCCGCCAGCGGATTGTCGTAGTACGGCGCGCACGTGCGGAACCCGAGCGCGCCATACAGCGCGCGTGCGCGCGTCATCCATTCGAGCGTGTCGAGCTTGAGTTCGGCGTAGCCGATTCCGCGCGCGTCGGCGATGACTCTTTCCGCGAGGCGACGGCCCCAGCCTCCGTTGCGCGCGCCCGGCTGCACGTAGAGGCGTTTCACCTCGCCGACGTCGGGAGCGCTGCCGCCCGCCACGCTGTCGAGCGGACGCAGCGCAATGCAGCCGAAGGCGCCGCCGGGAGGTCCGGCAAGCAGCAGCCGGCCGCGCGGGCGCGCGTACGCGCCGGGCAGCGTCGCGAGCTCCGCGTCGAAGCCCTGGAAGCAGAGGTCGACGCCCAGCCACTGCGCGTATTCGACGAACAGCGTGCGCGCCGACGCGATGTCCTCCGGTGCCGTCGCTTCGCGGATCGTCGGTGCTGCGCTCATCACGGAAGGACGCACGCGCGAGGCGTGCTGAAAAGTGCCGCCGTCAACCGGCGGGCTTGTCGCAGCTGCCGATCTTCAATTCGCTGCCGGGATACGCCGTCGACAGCTCCTTGATCCGCGTGACTGCGGCCGCCTGCGGATCGCGGACCACGAGCGCCGTCTGCACGACGGTCTGCTGCCGTGGTGCAACCTTGACGCCGGTGATGCCGCGCTTGGCGAGCACCGCCTGTGCAACGTTGGCCGCATCCTCGTTGCGCCAGACACCAAGCGAGATGGCGAAGCGCTGCGCGCCGCCGTCGACGATGAAGGCATCGGCCTGGCCCTCCGCCTTCAGCTCGTCGAGACGCTTGGTGGCCGCCGCCTTGGTGGCGAACGGCGGGATGAACGTCCAGTAGGTCATCGCCGCCTCGACCTTCTTTTGCGTGACGAGCTTGCCGAGACCGAGCGGATCGAGGTCGGCGAGCGCGCGCGTGCGATCGGCGTCCGAAAGCGGTCCCCATTCGAGGCAGACGTCGGCCAGCGATGCGGCCTTGGCCGGCCCCAGTGCCGCGACCTGCTGCGGCGTCAGGAGCTTGATCTTGTCGGGCTGGACCTGCTGGGCAAGACGGAAGCTCTCGCCGCCGCTCGCGCCGTCGAGAAACGTGTACCCGAAAAGCGTCAGGTTCGCGAGGATCAGGAGGATGACGACGGTGCGCATGAGTATGGGAGAAGCAAATGCCGTGCGCGCCGCATCGGCGCGACGCTAGTCGAGCGAAACCGGGACTCCGGCCAGCGCCAGCACGCCTTCCAGCACGAGATTATCCACGACCTCGACGGGCGGGTTAAGCTGCGGCGCGATTTCCGGGGCGGCCCCGCCGGCGAGATAGATGCGCACCTGCGCCGGATTGGTGTCGACCTGCCGGCGCATCTGCTCGACGGCCCCGCACACCGCCTGCATCGCTCCCGTGTAGAGCGCATCGGCTGTGTTGTCGGGGAATGCGCGGTACATTCCGGGCGGCACGCCGAGCGCGGCCGTGTTCTCGGCCAGCGCCCGCAGCATGAGCCGCATCCCCGGCAGGATGAAACCGCCGCGGAAGACCCCTTCCGCGTCGAGCGAGTCGATCGTGACGGCGGTGCCCGCATTGACGACGACGCACGCCGGCGGAAAGAGATCGGTGGCGACCGCGCGCCGCCGTGCGGCGCAAAGCGACGCCCACCGGTCGGGGCCGAGCTGGGCGGGCCGCGCATATTGATTGATGACGCCGCACGCGGATTCCGTCGCGAGCAGCCATTCCGGAACGAGCCGCCAGCGCGCGAGCTGCGCCTCGACGCGGACGCGCGCCGCCTCGCCCGCGACGTTGACGCCGACGACGCGCAGCGGCCGCGGCAGGTGGTGCCAGTCGCGCAGCGCGAGCGCCCCGATCTCGTTGTTGGGAGTGACGCCAAGCGTGCGCCAGCCATGCGGGCCCGCGAGGCCCCACTTCATCCGGCTGTTGCCGACGTCGAGACCGAGAATGAGGCTCACGCGGGAAGGATGCGCGAGCGGAGCGTGTCGTTCAAGTCCGGTGCGCGGTCGGAGCGGTTCCGGGTGCCTGCGCGCACGTCACGCCCGTCGCAGCGAAATCTCGCCGGAGAGAAAGCGCGCGCGGCGCGGCCCGTCGGCGAGCACCAGTGCGCCGCTGGCATCCACGCCCGCGACCTTGCCGGTCACCGCGGCGCCGTCGGGCAGAAGCAATCGCACCGGCTTTCCCTGATACGCATGCCGGTGCTGCCACTCCGCGGCGAAGGGCGCGAAGCCCTCCTTCGCGTATTGCTCCAGCACCGCGGCAAGTTCGGCGAGGGTCGCCCCCAGCACATGATTGCGGTCGATGCTCTTCATCTTGCGTCCGGCGACCGTCGCGAGGTCGGTCACGGGCACTGCGAGGTCGGCCCGCGCCGCCTGCGGCAGGCGGACGTTCAGGCCGACGCCGATGACGGTGTCCGAGGGTCCGAGCGCGTCGCCGTTCACCTCGATCAGGATGCCGCCGAATTTCATGTGGCGATGGACGAGATCGTTCGGCCACTTGAGCGCGATGCCGCTGAAGCCTTCGGCCTCGAGCGCACGCGACACCGCGACGCCGACCGCGAGCGAGAGCCCGGCGAGGAAGCCCGCGCCCTGCTCGAAACGCCAGCCCAGCGAGAACGTGATGCTGCCGCCGGCGACCGCGGTCCACGTGCGGCCGCGCCGGCCGCGGCCTGCGGTCTGCCATTCCGCGGCAAGCGCAACGCCGTGGATGTCGCGGCGGCCGATGCGGCGCATCAGCTCCGACGATGTCGAGTCGATCTGGTCGACGACTTCGAGCGTCAGCGGCGTGCGCCCCGGACGTGCCGCGACCGCGGCCTTGATCCGGTCGGCATCGAGAAAGTCCGGCGTGCCGAGCAACCGGTAGCCACGTCCCTTGATGCGCTCGAGCGCAAGTCCGGCCGCCTCCGCGTCCTTCAACACCTGGGAAACGCGCGCACGGGTGAGCCCCACGGTGTCGGCGAGATCCTCGCCCGAGTGGAAGTTACCATCGGCAAGATGGCGCAGGAGCGTGAATCCGAGAGGAGTGAGCACTAACAGACCTATTGATCGGAAAACTCCGCAACTATGACAGAAAGCGCGTGCGAACGCATCATCCCGTTGCGAATCAACGATGTGGGGGCACGGGCGCACCGACGCAAGCCTTGACCGCGAGGACGCGGCAGGCCCGGGCCTCGCACCGGTCCGGTCTCCCGCGGAGGAACGCTTCCGGAGATCGGCATCGGCGCGCCGAGCGTGCGCCCGGAGGCGCTCGGCCGGTCAGGCAGGCTGCGGCGGATCGGATCGAACGTGACCGGGCCGGAACGGTGCCCGATCAGGCGCCCGCCGCCGCAGCTGCGGACTTCGCCGACCGGAGGATCTCCCGCTCGGCGTCCGCCGACAGCACGTGCTGCCATGCACCGGCATTGGTGCGCGCGGCGAGCCATTCTGCCGTGTCGCGGACCGTGTCGGCGAGGTCCCGCGCGACGAGCCCCGCATCCTGCGCCTTCGTGGCGTCGACCGACATGAACCCCGCGGCGTCGGGCTCGGTGTCCGGCAGCCACAGCGGCAGCCCGGTCCAGGGCGCAACACCGTGGGCGACCAGGACGGCGTCAGCGATCGCCACCGGTTCGGGAGGTTCGATCGCCGCCTCGACCAGCACGTCGATCAGGTCGGCGAAAGTCCACTGCCCGGCGGGACTCACCGCGTTGAAGGTGCCGCCGCGTTCCTGTTCGAGCAGATCGACGATCCACGCTGCGAGGTCGCGCGCATCGATGATCTGGATCGGCCGCTCGAGCGGCGCCGGGACCACCGCCCTCGCCGCGCGCTTGCCGAGCAGATGCGGGCACAGGAAGCGGGCGACCCAGTAGCCGAAACGGTCGGTGCCGTCGCCCGCGCCGACGATGAGGCCCGGGCGGACGATGGTCGCGCTGCTGCCGAAGACGTCGCCGACGCGCGCTTCGCATTCGGCCTTCAGCGCGCCGTAGTTCGGCAGGATGTCCTCCGTGGCCGGATCCTCGAGCGTCGCGACGGCGCTCGCCTCGTCCTGCCCGGGACGGCTCGAATCGGCGTAGACCGAGACCGACGAAACGAAGAGGTAGCGCCCGGCACGCTCGGCGAGCAGCGACGCCGACGCGCCGACGATGCGCGGCACGTAGCCGCTCGTGTCGACCACGGCGTCCCACCGGCCGGCGGCCAGCGCTGCGAGCCCCGGCGCGATGTCGGGATCGCGGTTGCCGGCGAGCGGAACGACGCTGCGATTCGCGATCACCGGCAGATTGCCGCGCGTGAACGTGGTGACGGCGTGGCCGCGTCGCAGCGCTTCGCCGGCGACGTGGCGGCCGAGGAATCTCGTTCCGCCGAGGATCAGGAGTCGCATCGCGAAAGCAGCGTCAGCACCTGCTCGTGCAGCGCACGGTCACCGCATGCGACGACCGAGCCGCCCTCGTCGCAGCGATTGCCGCTCCAGTCGGTCATCACTCCGCCGGCCGCCTCGACGATCGGAATCAGCGCCTGCACGTCGTAGGCATGCAGCGACGATTCGATCACCACGTCGATCAGTCCCATCGCGAGCAGGCAGTAGCAATAGCAGTCGCCGCCCCAGCGTCGCAGCCGGACTTGCGCCGCCACGCGATCGAACGCGTCGAGCGTCCCGGCAGCCCTGAACATGCCCGGGTCCGTGCCCGCCAGCACGGCGTCGGAAAGCGCGGGACAGCGGCGCGTCGCGAGCCGGCGCCGTTCCGCACCGCGCTGCCACCACGCCTCGCCATCCGCGGCCGCGAACGATTCGCCGACAAACGGCTGGTAGGCAACGCCGGCCACGATGCGCTCGCCGTCGTTGAGCGCGATCAGCGTCGCCCAGTGCAGTTGTCCGAGGATGAAGCTCCGCGTGCCGTCGATCGGGTCGATGACCCACGTGCAATTCGAACGGCCCTTCTGCCAGCCGTGCTCCTCGCCGCGGATGCCGTGGCCGGGATACGCGTGCGAAATCCGGTCGCGGATCAGGGCCTCGGCGGCGCGGTCGGCGACCGTCACGGGATCGTACGGCTCGCCGTCGGCACCCTTGTCGGCGACGTCGAGCGCGACGCGGAAATGCGGCAGGATCAGTGCGCCCGCGGCGATAGCAGTCTCGCGCGCAAATGCCGCGTAGGCGCCGGCCTCGCCCGAGGTCATCGGCATCAGCGCCGCGGCACGATGGTCACGCCGGCGAGCTTTTCCTGCGCCTCGATCAGCGACGCCACGTACTTGTCGCCGAACCCGAGCAGATTGGCGTTGACGAGCGTCTGGTGCACGGCCTCGCCGACGATCGCAGACACGGGCAGCGATTCCGCGAGATGTGTGTAGTAGCGGAGATCCTTCATCGCGTTGACGAGCGTGAACTTGAGTCCGGCGAGATCGCCCGATTCCAGCATCTTGCCCGCGAGCATCTGGAAGATTCCGGAGTTGACCGCGCCGGCTGAAATCACCTCGTGCAGCTTCGTGATCGATACACCGGCCTTCGCCGCGGTCGCGAGCGCTTCGGCCGTCGCGGTGGCGATCGCCATCGCCATGAAGTTGTTGATGAGCTTCAGCGTGTGGCCGTGTCCCGCGGGCCCGGCGTGGATCACGTTCTCGCAGAACGCCGCGAGCACGGGCTTCAGCGTGTTGAACGTCGCCTCGTCCGCGCCGACCATGATGTTGAGGCGACCCTCTTCCGCTTCCTTGGGCGTCCGCGCGAGCGGCGCGTCGACGAAGAGCGCGCGCTTCTTCTCGAAATCGGCACGGATCTTCGCGGTCGACGCGGGCTCCGCGGTCGACGTGTCGACGAAGATCTGGCCCTCGCGCGCAGTGGCGAGGAGCCCGTCTGGGCCGTAGACGATCGCCTCGACCTGGGGCGTGCCCGTGACGCAGAGGATCACGACGTCGCTGCCGCGCACGAGCTCGGCATGCGTCTTCGCTTCCACGGCGCCCGCCGCAAGGATGTCCGCCAGCGGCGCGCGATTCCGGTGCGCGGTGACGGTCAGCGGGAAGCCCTTGGTGACGAGGTTCTTCGCCATGCCGTGGCCCATGAGCCCGAGCCCGATGAAACCGATGCGCGCCTTCGTGTCGCTGCCCATGAGTGCCTCCGTCGGTTGAAATGCAAAGCCCGACCGCGGCGGGTCGGGCCCATTGGCGGAATCTTACTACCGGGCGGCGGCAGCGCGCGAGCGCGTGCGCTTCGGTCAGTCGACCGCGGGCGGCTCCGCGACGAGCGCCGCACCGCGGGCGCGCCGTCGCTCGTGCCAGGCGAGGAGAAGCCCGCTGACGGCGATCACGCCGATGCCGACCAGCGTCAGCACATCGGGGAA
>Ga0265332_10000146_pt1 | contig 57064 bp, 51 predicted proteins | sample 41926metaG_FD_202084 | JGI IMG/M metagenome (GOLD analysis project Ga0265332, IMG submission 202084) | Rhizosphere microbial communities from Carex aquatilis grown in University of Washington, Seatle, WA, United States - 4-19-26 metaG | ecosystem: Host-associated > Plants > Roots > Rhizosphere...
ACCTTGTCGTAGGCTTCGCCGGCTGCGTCGTCGCGGGTCATCCCCAGCTGGCGGTAGCGTCCGAAATCCTCCGCGTAGTACAGGCTCGTATGTCCGCCCGAAACCAGCAGGGCCACGTAGGGAAACGGCACCTCGCCATCGAGCCGCACCGACAGCAGGTGTCCCTCGAGATGATTCACGCCGATGAACGGCAGCGCGCGCGCGAAGGCGATGGCCTTGGCGGCGGAAAGGCCGACCAGCAATGACCCGACCAATCCCGGTCCGCAGGTTGCGGCGACGGCGTCGATGTCGTCGAGGGTGACGCCGGCCGTGGCGAGCGCTCGCTCGATGACCGGAATGATGCTGCGCATGTGTGAGCGCGATGCCAGCTCGGGCACCACGCCGCCGTATTGTTGATGAATCGCGTCCTGCGAGCTCACCACGCTCGACAGCACCGTCCCATCGGCGAGCACCGCGGCTGCGGTGTCGTCGCACGAGCTTTCGACCCCAAGGACGCGCATTACTGATCGCCGCCGAGACGTCCCATGCCGACGCGCGCCGCGAGGTTGTTGGGATCCGCCTGAACCGCCTTCTGGTACGCCTTGCGCGCGTCGGCGTAGCGGCCGACTTCCTCGAAGACGGCGCCCTGCAACCCGTAGGCGCGCGCCAACAACAGGCGATCGCTGCGCGCCGCCAGGGTGACCGCGCGTCCGACGAAGGCGCTTGCTTGATCGTATTTCTTCATGAGGGAGTACAGTCGAGCCAGGTAGTAGTACCCATAGGCATTGGCGGGATCAATGGCGACGCCGCGCTCGAAGCGATCCAGCGCCTGGTCGTAGCGACCGTCCGCGAGTTGCTGGCGCCCGGCTTGGATCAGGCGCATGGCTGCAGCGACATTGGGTGGTGTCGATGGCCCGATGTGGGTGAGCAGTGACTCGGCCTCGGGGCTCGTCGTCGACGTTTCGTTTTCCGTGGGGTGCAGCGCCGCGACGACTTCAGGAGTTGGTGCGGCTCCGAGCGCGGCCAATGCCGGCGTCGGCAACGCACCCGGCGCTGGCTTGAAAGACGTTTCCTCACCAGCATCACTCTCTTCGAGTTTCGGTGTGGGTGGAGTGATCGGCAATGGCTCGGGCGTGGGCTCACGTACCGTTTCGTGGTGCAGCGCGGTCGCACGCGGCGGTGGTGCAGGCTCTTCGATCGTCGCACAGGCGGCAAACACTGCGAGCGCCATGAACGGCAGGCGTGAGCGCCGGTAAGCCCGAGTGTGGGTCGGTATCGACATACGAGCTGACCCTATAGCGGAGCCCAGGAGAGGGCTCCAGATCAAGGAACTACCTTGGACGCTCTCCCGGCAACGGGTACCCTCAATGCTGTCGTCGCATCGCGTGGAGGCCGAAATTGACAAAAGCACCAACGACTGCTGCAGATGATTCGCAAACGAGACAGTTCCTCCTCAGCCGTTTCTGGGAAGCGGCGCTCGGTTTTTGGCGCACCGGCGGTGGCCCCGCCGCCTGGGGACTGACGATCACGGTGATCGCGATTGCCCTGGTGAATCTCGGGATCCAGTATCGGCTCAACGTCTGGCACCGCGCGCTGTTCGACGCGCTCGACAAGCGCGATGCGCACACCTTGCTCTACCAGTCGGCGATCTTTTTCCCGCTCATCCTCGCCAGCATCGGCGTGGGCGCAGCGGCCACCTATGCGAAGCTGACGCTGCAGCGCAGTTGGCGCGGTTGGCTGAATGCGCACGCGCTCGATCGCTGGCTCAGCAACGGCCGTTACTATCAGCTCAACTTGATACCCGGTGATCATGCCAATCCGGAATATCGCATCGCCGAGGATCTGCGGATCACCTGCGACGCGCCGGTGGAGTTTGCGATCGGCATCTTCTCGGCCGTCATCTCGGCCATCACCTTCATCGGCGTCCTCTGGTTCATCGGCGGTGCGCTGGACATTCCGATCGGCGGCATGACCATTAAGATTCCCGGGTTCCTGGTGGTCGCCGCCGTCACCTATGCCGTGCTGGCCAGCGGATCGATGGTCATGATTGCGCGCGGCTTCGTCGTCGTGTCCGAAAACAAGAACCAGGCGGAGGCGGAGTACCGCTATGCGCTGACGCGACTGCGTGAAAATGGTGAGAGCATCGCGATGCTCGGCGGCGAGAATGAAGAGCGCGCCGGTCTCGACGGGGCATTCAAGACCGTTTTGCAGCGGTGGCGGGAGCTGATGATGCAGTACGTTCGCACGACGGTAGTCTCGCAAGGCAGCACTGGGCTCGCCTCGATCGTGCCGATTCTGCTCTGCGCGCCCAAGTATGTTGGCGGGACGATGACGTTGGGCGAAGTCATGCAGGCGGCCTCGGCGTTCGTCATCGTGCAGGTGTCGTTCAGTTGGCTGGTCGACAATTACCCCCGGCTTGCCGATTGGACGGCGTCGGCGTCGCGCCTTGCTTCGCTGTTGGTGTCCCTCGACGGTTTGGAGCGTGCCGAAGGCGAAGGGACGGTCGGCCGTATCGTGCGCCGCGACGCCGAGGGCGGCGGCGTGCAGTTGCACAACCTCTCAGTGACCTTGGACGATGGCAGCGCCGTGGTGAACGAAGCCGACGTCGAAATTGCCGCCGGCGAGAAGGTGCTCGTCGTCGGCGAATCGGGCACGGGCAAGAGCACGTTGGTGCGTGCGATCGCCGGCTTATGGCCGTGGGGCAGCGGCGAGATCGTGGTCAAGTTCGTCGGATTGTTCTTGATGCCGCAGAAGCCGTACGTGCCGCTCGGCACACTGCGTCGCGCCGCGACCTATCCCCAGTCGCCGGACGAGATTGACGACGCGCTGGTGCGCACCACGCTCGAAGAAGTCGGCCTCGGCCATCTCCTCGAGCGGCTCGACGAAGACACGCATTGGGAGCACATCCTGTCGGGTGGCGAGATGCAGCGGCTGGCATTCGCGCGGGTACTCATTCAGCGGCCGAACGTCATCGTCATGGACGAGGCCACGGCGGCGCTCGATCCGCCGAGTCAGGATCATCTCATGCGATTGGTCATGGAGCGTCTCCCCGAAGCCACGGTGGTCAGCGTCGGCCACCGCGCCGAACTCGAGGCGTTCCACAAGCGCAAGCTGGTCCTCGAGTATCATCCCGAAGGCGCACGACTCGTGCATGACCAATCTCTCCAATGGACCTTCCGTCGCTCGGCACGCTTCCTCTCGCGACTGTTTTCTCGCGAGCGGCCATCGAAGGTACCGCCATCGCCGTAGCCGTTCGCCACGCGCGCCGCTCCACCTTTCTCATGTGGCGCGGCGAGTCGAGAGGCCCTACATCTCCGTATGCGGCGGGTGCACCGTGCACGGCGTAGTCGGTTCGGTGCCGTCGTAGAATGCTTCCTCGATCACCTTGGGGCACTCCGGTGTCGCCAGTTGTCCGGAGGCCGGGTCGATGCGTACCATGGTGATCCCCGGCGGGGGGACAAACGGGTTCGCCGGGAGGCCGGCGGTGGCGCGCTTCATGAACTCCGTCCAGATCGGCAGCGCGGCTTCCCCGCCGGCGAGGTTGATCGCGCGTTTGTGATCGAAGCCCACCCAGACCACGGTGAGCAGCTCCGGGGTGAAGCCGACGAACCAGGCATCACGATAGTCGTTGGTGGTGCCGGTCTTGCCTGCGGCCGGGCGCTTGAAGCCGCGCTTGCGGGCGCCGGCACCGGTGCCCACATCGACGACACCTTCCATCAAGTGCGTCACCAGATATGCCGTGTCGGCAGGGATGACCTGCTCGAGCTGCACCGGGTTGCGTTCGATGGGCTGGCCACCACGATCGAGGACCTTCTTGATCGACAGCGGTGCGGCGCGCAGGCCGCTGTTGGCGAGGACCGAGAACGCTTGTGCCACCTCGAACGGGGTGACTTCGGCGGAGCCCAGAATGACGGACGGGTAGGGGGGGAGTGGTGAAGTGATTCCCATGCGCCGCGCTGTCTCGATGATCGGCAGGATGCCGACCTCGTGCGCCAGACGCGCGGTGGCGGCATTGAGCGAGAACTCCAGGGCCTCGCGGACGGTGACTTCGCCCAGGTAGCGTTTCTTGTAGTTGGCCGGCGTCCACACTTGGTTCTCGAACGCCCATTCGAACGGCGCATCGTCGATACGCGTCGTCGCCAGGATGGCTTGCGGCGTATGGCGGGTCTGTTCGAATGCGGTGAGGTAGGTGAACGGCTTGAAAACCGATCCGGGCTGCCGCAGCGCTTGCGTGCACCGGTTGAACTGCGTCGAGCGGTAGTCGCGGCCACCCATCATGGCCTTGATCGCGCCGGTTTGCGGCTGGATGGTGATCAAGCAGCCTTGCAGTTGCTCGGTGGGCTTGTCCGCGTGCAAGTGGGGATGCAGCTTCTCCAACTCGGCCAGGCCGGCCGGGAGCAACTCCTCGGCGAGCTTCTGCAGGGTCATATCGAGCGATGTGTAGATCTGCAGCCCTTCGCTGGTCAGCACGTCGGCAGGGTAATTCTGCGCCAACTCCTGGCGCACGAAGTCGACGAAGTAGGGAGCATCTTTGCCTTCGTTGAGCACCGGACTGACGCGCAAGGGCTCCTTGACGGCGGCTGCGAACTGCTCGTTGGTGATGTCGCCCTGCTTCAGCATCAGCGACAGGGCGTAGTTCCGCCGGCGCAAGGCGCGCTCCGGATCGCGGAAAGGCGAATACTTGTTGGGCCCTTTGATCAGCGCGGCGAGCATGGCCATCTCGGCGACCGAGAGCGTCTGTGGATCCGCGGCGAAGTAGAAGTGCGACGCCTCCCAGATGCCGTAGACGCCCTGGGCGCCCTTCTGGCCGAAGTAGATTTGATTGACGTAGTTCTCCAGGATCTCATCTTTCGAGAACCGGTGCTCGACGATGAGCGCCATCGTTGCTTCGGTGACCTTACGCTTCAGGCTGCGCTCCTCGGTCAGGAAGAAATTCTTCATCAGCTGCTGCGTGAGGGTGCTGCCGCCTTGCACGGTATGGCCGCTGCGCAGGTTGACCCACATGGCGCGGGCGATGCCTTGCACGTCCACGCCGTGGTGTTCGTAGAAATGCTGGTCTTCGACGTCGATGATGGCGTGCAACAGGAGGGGCGGCACATCGGGCAGGGCGACCAGGTGGCGTTCTTCCCACACCCCCTGGTAGAGGCCGCTCAGCAGCTCGGGCTCGGTCTCCAGTGTGAACACTTCATTTTGTGTGCTGCGATCGTCGATGCGCGTGACGATGTTGCCGGCGAGCGCGATGTGAATCGGATGGCCCGCGGTTTCGCTCGACGGATAATCGAAGTCGTGGAGAAAGACGTCCAGGCTATCGGCGGTGAGCGCGTAGTCGCCTCGGCGTGTGATCGAGCCTTGCACGGGTTGGTAGCCGAGGTCGTGCAGCCGATCGAGAAAGCCGGCGGCCTTGAGGTCGATGCCTGGATAGATCAACGCGCTGTCCGCGTAGATTTTCGACGGAAAGGTCCACCGGTGGGTGCGAAACTTCTCAGAGACGATGGCGTCCCAGCGGCGCAGGTAGCTCCACGCCACGATGCCGCCGGCGGTGGAGGCAATGACGACGAGCAGTAGGAAGGCGAGCGCGAGGCGGCGGAGCATGGACAGAAAGAGGCCAGGGCGCGGGTTCCTGGCCTCCCTCATCCGTTCGTCAGGCGGCTCAGTCGTTGCCTGGCTTGAGGGCTACGAAAATCGTGTTCTCGCCGCGGCGCACCAGGAACAGCACGCTCTTGCCCTTGGCGGCGCTTTTCAGCGCCTTGCGGTAGCCGGCGAGGTCTTTCACCGCCTCGCGGTTGACCTCTTGAATGACGTCGCCGCGGCGCAAGCCCGCATCGTCAGCGGCGCTGCCTTGCTCGACGCCGGAAACCACCACGCCTTTGAGCTCGCCGCTCAAGCCCAGGCTGTCGGCGATCTCGGGAGTCAGCGGTTGCACGGTGAGGCCGAAGTTCTCTTCCTTGCCGACGGCAACCGCGGTTTCTTCGTCCTTGAGCTCGCCGACCTTGACGCTGATCGTCTCCGTGCCCTTGTCGCGCATGACTTTCAGCTTGACGGTCTTGCCGATTGGTGTGCGTGCCACCAGGAGGGGAAGCTCGGTGGAGTCCTTCACCGCGTGGCCGTCAAACTCGACGATGACGTCACCGACCTTCACGCCGGCTTCCGCCGATGGTCCGTCCTTCATGACGTCGGCGACCAGCGCGCCGCGCTGCTCGTTGAGGTTCAGCGACTCGGCGATTTCGGGTGTGACCTTCTGGATCATCACGCCGAGCCAGCCGCGTGTCACCTTGCCCTTCTCCTCGAGCTCGGGGAGGAGGTCCTTGGCCACGTTGATAGGGGTGGCGAAGCCGATGCCGATATTGCCACCGGAGCGGCTGAAGATGGCGGTGTTGATGCCGACCACCTCGCCTTTCAGATTGATCAGCGGCCCGCCGGAGTTTCCGGGGTTGATGGCAGCGTCGGTCTGGATGAACTGATCGTAGCTCCCCTGGCCGATGAAGCGTCCCTTGGCACTGACGATGCCGGCGGTGACTGAATGCTCCAAGCCAAATGGGTTGCCGATCGACATCACCCATTCCCCGACCCGCAGCTGGTCGGAATTCCCCAGCAAGGCGGGCGTGAGATCGGGGGCATCCTCGATCTTGATGACCGCGATGTCGGTTTTCGCATCGTGCCCGATGACCTTGGCCTTGTATTCTTTTTCGTTCTCGAGCTTGACGATGATCTCGTCGGCGTTCTCGATGACGTGGTTGTTGGTCAGGATATAGCCGTCGCGATTGATGATGAAACCGGACCCGAGGCTGCGTTGCTTGAACGGGTGCTTCGGCATCGGACCGAAGAAGCGTTCGAACGGCTCCATGAACTCGTGTGGGTCGCCGCCTTTCGGATCGCCTTTGCCGAAGGGACCGGGACCGCCCATCTGCGGCGTTTCCCCCTGCGACGTCGTTGAAATATTCACGACGGCGGGGCTGAGCTTCTCCGCGAGATCGGTGAAGTCGGGCAAGCTGCTCAACGCCCCCTGGGGCTTCGGTGCCGCCGCCGGCGTGGGAGTGGCAGCAGCCTGCGCCGGTTCCTCTTCACCCCAGAAATTGATCGCTTCGACACGTTGCCCCACGTTGAACCCGGCAGTAGCGGCCACGCCCGCGAGAAACCCCGCGGCGGTCCACAGCACAATTCGACGGGCGCGCACCAGCGCACTCATGTTGCCTCCTTCTTCTTTCGGTGGTGTCACAGTTGGTGGAAGCTACCCTCAAGAACGGCTGCGCGCGCGTTCCACGTACTTGATGCGCAAGTCGTACAAGATGCTCTCTAGCAGGGAGGACTCCGAGGCGTCCAGGTTTCCTTGCGTCTTGTCCTTGAGGATGCCGAGAATGTCGATCAGTTGCTTGGCGGCCACAAGATCGACCGCGACCTGATTGTCGATGGGATGCGAGATTTCGCCCAGATGCGCCAGCGCCTGCGTGCTCAGGCTGATGACGAACGTTGAAAACGTGATCGCGAAAGGTGGGGGTGTGTGCGCCGCGGGTGGCGGCTCGGGTGCGGGGCTCGCGGGCGGCTCGGTGGCCGCGGGCGGCGTGGCGCTGTCGCGGTGCTCGGGCCGCGCTTCGCCGGTTTCCGAGAAGCGGCGCCGATCCTCGACTTTGAATCCGCGTTTGTCTTGCTGGTCTTCTTCGTGGCTCATCGTGTCGTTTCAGTCTTCGTGCGTTCCGACGCGGGCATTGCCTGCGGCGGTAACGGTTATACCTGCATGGCGCGCAGGCGTTTGATGCGATCCTCGAGGGGTGGGTGTGTGCTGAACAGGTTCATGAACGAGCGCCCGGTCAGCGGGTTGACGATGAACAGGTGCGCCGTTTGCGGGCTGGCATCCAGGGGAACCTGCTGCGATGCGACCTCGAGTTTTTCGAGAGCATTGGCCAGCTTATCGCCGCTATGCAGCAGCGCCGCGCCGCTGGCGTCGGCCTGATACTCGCGCGACCGCGAAATAGCCATCTGAATGAGCATCGCCGCCAGCGGTGCCACGATCGACATCACCAGCAGCCCGATAATGCCCCCGCCGTCGCCCTCGCGTTCGTCACGCGAATAGCCGCCAAACATGGCACCCCATTGCACCATGCGGGCCACCATCATGATCACCCCGGCGAGGGTTGCGGCGATCGAGCTGATCAGGATGTCGCGATTGCGCACGTGACTGAGCTCGTGCGCCAACACGCCTTCGAGCTCGTCCCAGGTCATCAGCCGCATGATCCCTTCCGTGACCGCCACCGCGGCGTGTTCGGGGCTGCGGCCGGTTGCGAATGCGTTGGCGGCGTCGGTCGGAATCACATAGAGCTTGGGCATCGGCATGCCGGCTCGCGTCGCCAGGTTTTGCACGATCCGGTACAGGTCCGGCGCTTCATTTATATCGACCGGCCGGGCGCGATACATGGCCAGCACCAGCTTGTCGGAAAACCAGTAACTGCCGAAGTTCATGGCAACGGCAAACGCAAACGCCACCACCAAACCCTGCGACCCGCCCAGGAACTCGCCGAACCACATGATGATGGCGGTCAGGAGCCCGAGCAACAGGGCGGTTTTCAGCGTATTGGACATGTGAGGAGCCTCCTGCTCGGTCAGACGTGGAACGCGATCATTTTATTTGATCCTACCTCCCACGAGCCGCGCAGTCTGCGTTGCACCGGAAGAGGTAGTATGCGCCTTCTAGCGTGTCAAGCAATGGCCCTGCGGGGGTTCTTGTATGGGCTATCGTGGCGGGCGTACCATTCCGCGCGGCGTTAGCGAGAATGGCGGCGTTATCAATTTGCAAGCGGCTGCATGCAGTGGAGAGCACCCTTCGAGGGCCTCAGGGTGAGCGGCAGGGCCGATAGAGTTGGGGAGGGGACCCGCTCATGCCGAGGCTCTCGAAGCGTGGGGCACGGCGTTCTGATGGGTCTTTCCGAGCGCATTGCCAGCCGGCTTTCCGCGGACCGCCTCCTCTGGGCGGTGCGGGTGCGCTGGCTGGCGATTGCAGGATTCCTGGCGCTCGCGGTGGTCGTGCACCTGTTCGGGTTGTTCGCGTCGATCGTGCCGGTGCTGCAGGTTGCGATCGTCGGCGCTACGCTCAATGCGCTGAATGGCTGGAGCGTGCGGCACGGACGCCATGTGTTGCTGGTGACGGCGGTGGCGATCCCGATGGACCACCTCTGCAGCACCTATGTCGTCGTCAACACCGGCGGGGTGGGTAGCCCGTTCGTGATGCTCTACATCGTTCAAGTGCTGGCGACAGCGATGCTCGTCGATACGCGCGTTGCCGCCGGCAGTGCGGTGCTCGCCATGCTGCTGTGGTTTGCCGGCGTGCGCCTGCAGACAGCGGGCTACCTGCCGGTGTCACCGTTATTTGTGCCGGGTGCCGCGTTGACCGGGGAGGCATTGTATCACGTCACCTGGGCGGTCTTTCTGCTCTATTGCTTGGCGCTGCTCGTCTATCTCGGCGGTTATATCTCCGAGCGTTTGCGCGCCAGCGAGCACGATTTGGAGGAAAAGAATCGCCGTCTGGAGGCGGCGCTGGCAGCGGGACGGGCGGCGCACCAGGAGTTGACTGATGCCTACGAACGGCTGAAGCAGACGGAGGCGCATCTCATCCAATCGGAGAAGATGCGCGGTCTTGGCGTGTTGATGGCCGGCATTGCGCACGAGCTCAACAACCCGATCAGCTTCGTGTCGGCGAACGTCGAGCACCTGCGCGGCTACACCGATCGCTTGTGCCGGGCGCTCGACGCCTATGCGAAGTTGCCGCTCCCGGCCGACGCCCTGGCCCCCGCCGCGGCGGTGCGTCGCGGGCTGCGTCTCGACCAGGTCCTCCGCGATCTCCCCGGGGTGCTCGACGATTGCGAGGAGGGCGCCCGGCGCACCAAACAGATCGTCGGCGAGCTGCGCAGCTTTTCCCGCAGCGACGAGCGCGACGGCTGGCGGCCGACGGACCTGCATCGCGGCCTCGCCAGTACGCTGAGCTTGCTGGCGCCGCGCTTCAAGGCGCATGTCCGCGTGCACCGCGACTTCGGCGATTTGCCCGAGGTGGACTGCATCTCGGGACAGATCAATCAGGTGTTCATGAACCTGCTGGCGAATGCCGCCGACGCGCTCGGCCCGCGGCCCGGCAACATTTGGATCAGCACGCGCTGCCTGAGCGTGGGGCCGCAGGCGCAGGTAGCGATCGCCATTCGCGACGACGGCCCCGGCATGACGCCGGCGTTGCAGGCACGGATCTTCGAGCCGTTCTTCACCACGAAAGAGGTCGGGCAGGGGACAGGGCTGGGTCTCAGCGTCTCGTACGGAATCGTCCAGCGGCACCGCGGCGCGTTGAGCGTCGCGTCGGCGCCGGGCGCGGGAGCGACGTTCACGATCACGCTCCCGGTGACGCAGGGCGAGAAGTAGTGCGATGGGGCGAGAAGCCCCAGCCGTCCTTCGTTTGAACACTGATCGAGCTCGTGCCGGCGTTCTCTGCAAGAGCGGGACGTTGGGTGCCGTCGGTGCGAAGTCGTTGCGCTCCGCACCATGTGCACCCAACGTCCCGCCCCGGCCGGCAAAGCCGGATCAGCCGGAAAACATCGATTGAAGCAGACATCAGGCGGGCCTGGCGGTTGAAACCGCGGTGGCACCGCCGTGACCTCGGATCTCGATGATCTCGCGGCGCTCGCGGCGCACGCGAAGCGTGTGAGCGTGGAGAAAGTGTGACCCCTGGCGGTCGAGCGTCGGGCACGCGTGGCGGCGTTACCTTGTGACGGCCGGGGGCCGAACCGCGCGCCATGTCGTGCAATCTACCAGCATTGCGGAGGCACGATGGCATGATCCGAGAATGGGAGGAGTGGGGCGCGTCAAGGTCGGTGATCAGGTTTATGACGAAGGGCTCTTTCGTCTCTTGAGGGCCGAATGGGACCGGCAGATTGCGGCCATGAGGGGCGTTCGCGAAGGCTCACAATGGAGATCGCAAACACCGGTCGCCCCGTCGACCGTTTGCCGACCGGCGGCCTTGCCGAACAGCCGGCTCCAGGCGAAAGCGGGCAGGAGCTGGCTTCCACAGGCGCCCGGCGCGCCTGAGCCGGGGTGTTGGCTGGCATCGAGATTGTGTGGACTCGCCGGAGGACCACGCGTATAGGAGAATGTCATGCAGGATAGTCAAGTAGCGGCGCCAGACAATACGGCGGTGCGGGTTGCCTTGTGGCGGGCGCTGCACGTAGCAGTCGACTCGCCGCCGCACGTGCTCGAAGACGAAGTCGGCTTGCAGCTGGTGGCTCCAGAGGACGGATGGCGCAGCCGCCCGGACATGAGCCCGTTCACGCGGCCCTTTCGTGCCTCCATCGTGGCCCGCGCTCGCTTCATCGAAGATCTCGTCGCGGAGCACGCTACCCGTAGCGTCAAGCAGTACGTCATCCTCGGAGCCGGCTTGGACACCTTTGCACAGCGTCGGCCTGAGTTGGCTTCCCGTCTGCTCGTGTTCGAGATTGATCGGCCCGGCCCTCAGGCGTGGAAGCGCCAGCGCCTCGTCGACCTCGGCCTCGGCATCCCATCGTTCCTGCGGCTCGTGCCAGTCGACTTCGAAGCAGGTGACGCGTGGTGGGACCGGCTGGCAGCGGCTGGCTTCGATTCCGGGCGGCCGGCGGTGGTGGCGTCCACCGGTGTCAGCATGTACCTGACCAAGGACGCCATCGCGACAACGCTGCGCCAGGTGGCGGCGCTCGCCCCGGGCTCGACGCTCGCCATGTCGTTCATGCTTCCGATCGAGCTGGCGGATCCCGAGATGCGCCCCGGGATTGAGCGAGCAGCGGACGGGGCGCGAGCAAACGGCACGCCCTTCATCAGCTTCTTCACGCCGACAGAGATGCTGACACTGGCCCGCGATGCCGGCTTTAGAGAGGTCCAGCACGTATCGGCCGCCACGCTTGCCCAACGCTACTTCGCGGGCAGGACAGATGGCTTTCGTCCGCCAAACAATGCAGAGGAGCTGCTAGTGGTGACGACCTGAAATCAAGCGATCCAGTTTCGGCCATGATTGTTGCAGCCCTGCTCTCGTTGTTGCTGATCGCCGGCATTGCCTCGGCGGAGGGATCTCCTTCGCCAATGGCCGTGTTGACGAGGGGCCGGTCAGCGTTCTTACCCTGAGCGAAGCTATTGTCACGAGCGGTCACGAAGCTTCGGTCGCCAGAAGAGAAGTCAGATGTTTGCGATCAAAGTCGAGGTCGGCGACCCGAAGGCAGAGGCGTTTATGTTCAGCGAACAGAAGACGATGTACGGTGGCAGGCACATCGTCACGGGTGCCCCGGTTTTTGTCTTTGCAAGCGAAAACGAGGGCGGTCCAGGTCTCGTCGCGAGTGGCATCGTCACCTCGGCGGAAGCGATTCCAAAGAAACTCGGATCCCCCCGACAAACGCCGCGCGTCAGCATTACCATCAGGAGCACCGCGCTCGCGAAACGCCGCCTGGGACGGCGGGAGCTCAAGCTCTTTTCCGACTGGAACGACGGTCGACCTGAGACCGAGCTCAACTTCAAGCTCTATCGTCAAGCAACGAACAAGATTGTCGGTATTTCCGATGCAGCGGCCGCATTCCTGCGCGGCTTCTTCTAGCGGGATGACTTCGGGACGCGCGCTCGCGTGAACGTCGGGCGTCAACGGACTGTATGATCAACGAAGCGGAGCAGAGACCATAGCCACTTCCTTTTCTTTCATTCTTCAGGCCTGCGGCTTGGCGCCTTTGCGGGGAGGTCCGAGACCGTGGCATCCTCATCGCGACCCGCTCCAACCAAGTCCCCCAAGTCCCCCAAGTCCCCATTGACACCACCGGGTGGCCCTTGGTACGGTCCGCGTGTCGTGGTCAACAAAGTCATCCTCATTGGCAATCTCGGGAAGGATCCTGAGGTGCGCTTCACTCCGAACGGCAAGGCGCTGGCGAAGTTCTCGGTGGCGACATCGGAGAAATGGACCGACCAGCAAGGCCAGAAGCAGGAGCGCACCGAGTGGCATAACGTGGTGGTGTGGGGCAAGCAGGCGGAAAGCTGCGGCCAGTATCTTTCGAAGGGCCGGCAGGTATTCGTCGAAGGCTCGATTCGGTCACGCAGCTACGACGACAAGGACGGCAACAAGAAATACATCACCGAGATCGTCGCGCGCGACGTCCGCTTCCTTGGTGGTGGTGGCGGTGGCGGCGCCAGCCGCGGAGCGCAAGACAGCAGCGTCAGCGCCCCGCCCGGTGAAGACGTCGGCCCGCCCGACGACGATATTCCTTTTTGAGATCGTGAGTCGTGCTCGTGTGGGGCAAGCCTCCGACGAATACGATTCACGAGCACGATTCACGGTATCTTCTTCGCCACGATGCCGCGGGCTTCCAGCATGCCCGCCATGTGAGTCACACCCCACCACATTACGGCGAATACGACGACGGCGCCGACGATCGTCAAGAGATTCTGCGCCCAACGTGGCAAGCGGGATTTCGGGCGCTGGCGGTCGGCGCGGTTTGTGAGCACGACACTCTCGGGATGCGCCAGCGCTTCCCGTAGCTCCAAGGCATTCTCGAAGCGGTGGCGCGGCTCGCGCTCCAAAGCCTTCAGCACGATTTCTTCGATTGCCGGCGGGATATCGTGCCGCAGGCGGCGCGGTGGCGTCGGGTCTTCACGCACCTTGGCGCGCATCGCGGCATAGACGTTGTCGCCGGTATACGGCGGTTCCCCGGTCAGACTCTCATACAAGATGGCGCCCAGGCTGTAGATGTCCGTGCGCGCGTCGCCGCGCATGCCCTTGACCTGTTCGGGGGCCATGTAATCCGGGGTGCCCATCGTGTGCGACAGCCCGGCCCAAGTCATCTTGCGCAGCGTCGTGTCCATGGCGATGCCGAAATCCATCAGCTTGATCTGCCCGTTGGGCATGATCATGAGGTTCTCCGGCTTGAGATCGCGGTGCACGACGTTGTGGTCGTGAAGGTAGACCAGTGCGTCGGCGACCTGCAGGGCAAATTCGACCGCAACATCGATCGACAGCTGCTTCTCGCGGCGCAGGCGCTCGCTGAGCATTTCACCCTCGACGAACTCCTGGACCAAGTACATGCGGCTCTTCTGACGCGGCCGCAGGACTTTGATCACCGCGGGATGATCGAGGCGCAGGCCGATCTGCTCCTCACGCAGAAAGCGTTCGTGGAAGACGATGTCGCTCTCGTATTGCATGTGAGGAATCTTGAGGACGACGACCTGCCCGGTGTCCGTATCCGTAGCCTTGAAGATCGTCGCCATGCCGCTGCGGGCGATGACGTCGGTCAGCGCATACTGATCGAGGGTTTGGCCGGGGGCGAGCTCAGACATAAGAGGCGAAACCTAGCTGGATGGACAGGGAATGGGCAAGTATGTTTCGAAACGGCGACCGAGGGCCTGGGCTTGCGGCGTTTTGTGAGAAGAGCCCAGCACACCTGTCAGCGGCTGAAGGGCCACCAGGAGCGGCCTTTCCCCGGAGAGGCGGCGGGGACCTGAGCGATGACCGCGACCTGGGCGCTGAGGTTGTCGTTGCCGCCTTGTTCACAGGCGCGCTGGATGAGCATGCGGCAAGCTTCCCGCGGCGGATGGCGGAGCAGGTCGACGATCTCGGGTTCCTGCAGGAACGCATGGACGCCATCGCTACACTGCAGCAGCACGTCACCAAGTTGCAGCTCCTTCTGCAAGACATCGATGCCGACGATCAGATGCGGCCCGAGGCAGCGCGTCACCATGCTGCGCTTCGGGTGCGTGCGGGCTTCTTCGGCCGACAGGATCCCGTACTCCATCTGCTCCGCCACCCAGGTGTGATCCTTGGTGAGCTGGATGAGCTGCTTGTCGCGGAACAAATAGAGCCGGCAGTCGCCGACGTGCGCCGCGACCAGGGTGTTGCCGACGACCGCGCTCGCTGTGATTGTGGTGGCCATGCGACTCAGCTCGGGGACGGTGACGCCCTTTTGATGGATCGCGATGTTGGCTTCCTGGATCGCCCGTCGCAGTCGCTTGTCGATGGACCAGCTGGCGGGAGCGCGGTCGAGCTCGTGCCCAAGCACCTCGAGCGCCAGGTTGCTGGCGACTTCTCCAGAGCTGTGGCCACCCAAGCCGTCTGCCACGGCGAAGACCATTCCATCTTCGTGAGGCCAATAGGCGATGGCGTCCTCATTTTCTTTTCGGACAGGGCCGACATCGGTGAGCTGCGAGAAGTCGAGTGTGGGCATGGGAAACGCCAAGAGACCGGCAGCGTTGCCGCTGCCGGTCTCTAAGTCAAGAGCCGCTATGGACGAAGATTCTATGCCGCACCGCGAGGAGCGGCCATCATCGACCGGCCTTTGCGCGCGTTGCCGACGACAACGTAGATGACGGTGAGCAGTGCCCAACCGCCGGCAAGCCCGAAGCAGATATATGCCTCGTGCTGCGCATCGGCGTTGCCAATGATGTAGAGGTACAAGATGGCGGCCAGCATCATCAGGTTGGCGATCAACCCGAGCACCGGAATGATGAGGTGCCGGACCATGTGGCGCTCGTGGCGTTCCACGAAGGCGATGATGGTCCAGATGCAGGTGAGACCATACAGCACGAAGGTGCCGAAGTTCGACGCGAGCGTGATGCCCGTCAGCCCGACGACCGATTGCACGCCGATGGCGCCGATGACGCAGGAGACCGCTACCAACACCCACACGGCCTTGTGCGGTGTCGCGTATTTCCCATGCATCGCTCCAAGCAGCTCCGGCATCTCTTCGTCTTGTGCCATGGCGTAGCTGACGCGCACGGCGGTGTTCAGGCAGCTGAGCGTGGTGCCGAAGATGGCAATGGCGACGGTCACTGCGATCGTAATCATCAAGCCGAATCCGATGCCGCCTAAGACACTGTTGCCGACGAGGATCGCCATGTCGCCAATGGGCGCACTGGAGGCGGCGGCAGCTGCCAAACCGGTCACGGCGGCGCCGGTGCTGTCCGTTCCCGCAAGCTTTTCGCTGATCATGTAGCTGGCGGCGAAGTACTCGAACAGATACGCGAAGAGACCCTGCACGACCAGCGAGAGGATGACCGCACGCGGAATGTTTTTGTGAGGATCCACTGTCTCTGCGGCGAGGGCGGTGCAGCTTTCAAAGCCGACGAGCACGAGAATGGCAATTGTTGACTGGACCATCACGCCAGAGAATGAATGCGGCATGAAGACGTCGGCGCCGCTGGCGAAGGCCCACGTCGTTGCCGCCTCCGGGTTTTTGAGTCGGTAGACAATCGCTAGGATGCTGAAGAGCACCAAGGTCACCAGCTGAATCACGTTGATGATGATCGCTGTGAATGTCGACCCGGTTATGCCGCGCACCGCGATGTAACCGGTTCCGACAGCGAACAGGACGGCGATGAATGTGAGCGTATAGTTCGACAGCGTGTCGCCCGTGAACTGTTGGTAGATGTAGCCAACCAGGGTTGCGCCGAAGGCGACCATGACTCCCGGATACACCCAATAGAAGAGATGCGCCGCCCAACCGGTAATCAGCTTCGCGAGGCGGGCAAACTTGTGATGGGCCTTGTTCTCTCGATCAAGGAACGCCTTCTCTGCGAAGTAGTATGCGCTGCCGAATCCTGCTTCCGGGTACAGTCGCGCCAATTCGCCGTAAGACAAGGCCGTCAGGAATGCGAGAACGAGGGCGAATGCCAAACCCGCCCAAATATCGCTCGCCACCGAGCTGCCATCAGGTGCGGTGGCGGCCGCCTGTAATTGATACGTCGTCCATAGGAACGCCCCCGGCGCGATCAACGCCATCGCGTTCATGGTCGCTCCAGTTAGCCCCAGCGTTGGCGTTGGTTTCGCTATCTCTGCTTTTGCCATAGTCAGCTTCCCTCCTGCGGTGCTGCAAACTGCAACGTGCGTGCCGCAATCAACGAGGGGCGCGCAACAGCGCAAGCTGCAATGATCAGGTCGAACTCGCCCAACTCGCTGCCTCTTCCAGAGGCGGTGCCCAACACGCCGGCATAAAACGCCAGGCGTGCGGCGGCGGAATCTTCGCTTGTTTGATGTCTCAGGACGGCGTATGCTCCACGGTCATGCGCGGTCGTCGTTTTCTCTTTGCGCTGTTCGTGTCTGCCGCTTGCGGAGCCACCTCTCTGTGGGGGAACGCCGCATTCGCGGGGTCACAGCACTATGTGCTCAATTCAGGAAGCAAGATCACCGCGGTGTGCAACGGCTGCGTGGCCCCGCCAACACGTCCGGAGAAGCTCAGCGGTGGCTTCGATGTGACCGGCTTGCCGGTCGAGTCGACCGGTGTGGTAGTGGCGGTGACCAATGTGCAACTGAGCAGTCAGAGCTTTGCGATCACGGGCAATGGATTTCTGCAGCGGCTGGGTGACGGGCGCCAGGCGATGGTGATCGACGTCTCGATCAATGGAGAGAAGGCGCTGTTGAGCAGCGGGCGCCGGCAGCACTCGGAGGCTGGTGGCATCACCATGATCCTCTCCTCTGGGCGCTCGGCACCGCAAACCTATGTGCTGATTGTCTCGGCGACAGCCGTAGGGGAGCAGCTCCCGGATGCGGATGGCGATGGCATCCCCGACACGCGTGACAACTGCCCGGTCGTCGCCAATCCCGATCAGGCCGATACCGACGGCGATGGCGTGGGCGATGCCTGCGACCAGTGCCCCGGCACACCGGCGGGAAGCCTCATCAATGCGGGTGGGTGCAGCATCGACCAGTTGTGCCCATGCAGCGGTCCGGTGCCCGACGCGGAATGGCAGAGCCAGGAGCAGTACCTCCGCTGTGTTGCCGGTGCCACGCGCGTCTTGCGCCGCGAAGGGAGGCTGTCGCGCACGCAAAGCCTCGGGATTCTCCGCGAGGCCTCCCATTCCGGCTGCGGCAAGATGATCGTCGCGATGCGTTAGGACCTGCGGTCGGCGTCTCTTCTATGGGCCGCTCCCCGTTGGGTCGCTGCACACTTCCAAGTCCGCCAAGCTGCTAGTGGTGGGTTTCTTTCCCGCCGTAGCCCGACGTTGACTTCACGGCCGATTGAGTTGCGGAATTCAGATAGGCCAGGATCGCGGGCGGATCCAGCCGCTCGTAGGCGTACATGAAGCCGGCACCAATGATCAGTCCGTAGATGAATTGTCGCACGCGGTTGCTCCTCGGCGCATAATAGTCGGCGTATCGGCTCAGGTCAAAAGCTAACGCGCGGGCGCGATCGCTCTCGCTCCCTGGTTCATGGTCCTTAGGTTCTGATTTGAGGTTCCTGAGTTTCGGTTCTGCCGCTGGCTGACAACCAGGGACCAGGACGCAAACCAGAACAACACCCAACAGCTGAATCCGAGCAGGGATGGCAGCCCCTAGCGACCAACGGGAGCGGCCCATAGAGAAGAGACGCCGCCCGCAGGCCCCAATCTTGACAATACGTGTGCTTTTTGGGCAGATACCACGGCTTGTCCCGCACGCACCTCGGACCAATCAACGATCTGTGAGATCAACGCGAATAGAAAGAGGAGGAACCATGGCACGTCTACTGGAAGGGAAGGTTGCGGTCATTACCGGCTCGGGCCGCGGCATTGGGAAGGAAGAAGCATTGTTGATGGCAAAGCAGGGGGCGAAGATCGTCGTCAACGATCTCGGCGCCCACTTCGACGGCAGCGGCCAGGCCACCGGGAGCCCGGCTCAGGAGGTCGTCGCCGAAATCAAGAAGATGGGCGGTGACGCCATCGCCAACGGCGAGAGTGTCTCCGACTTCAAGGGCGCCAAGCGCATCATCGAGTGCGCAATCGACACGTTCGGTAAGCTCAACATCGTGGTAAACAACGCCGGCATTCTGCGCGATCGGATGATCTTCAATATGGCCGAGGAGGATTGGGACGCCGTCATCGGGGTGCACCTCAAGGGCTCGTTCAATATGGCGCGCCACGCCTGCGAGTACTGGCGCGAGGAGCACAAGAAGGGCAACATCCTGAATGGCCGCATCATCAATACCGCTTCCGATGCCGGCTTGCTGGGCAACGTGGGCCAGTCGAACTATGGGTCCGCCAAGGCGGCGCTCGCGGCGATGGCCATCATCATCGACAAGGAGATGGCCAAGTACGGGGTCACCGCCAATGCCATCGCTCCAATCGCGCGGACCCGGCTCACCGTGGATGCGACGCCGTCGACGGCGGGTATCATGGGCCGCGAGGTGGCGGCCGGCGAGTTCGACGCGTTTGCCCCGCAGCATATCTCGCCCCTGGTTGCGTGGCTTGCCAGCGACGATGCCAAGGACGTGCACGGCGAAGTGTTCCGCGTCGGCGCTGGAACGGTGTGGCTGATGCAGGGCTGGCATGCCGTTGGCAAAGCTTCGAAGCGCGCCGTGTGGGATGCCGCCGAACTCGGTACAGCCCTGAAGGCCGAATTGGCGAAGGGCGCAACCGCCAAGGAAGACATGGGATCCCTGTTGATGAGCGCGATGCAGGGCTGAGAAGAAGATCACAGACAACAGACGACAGACAACAGACAATGGAAAATACTCCAAGTCCGTTGTCTGGAGTCTGAAGTCTGTAGTCTGAAGTCTGAAGTCTGTAGTCTTTTGTCTGAAGTCTCCCATCATGCCGTACAAGAAGATTCTCTTCATCTGCCACGCCAACACCAGCCGCAGCGTCATCGCCGAAGCGTTGCTGCGCAAGATGTTGGAGGAGCGTGCGCTGCACGAGCATCTGACCGTCGAATCGGGCGGTATTGCGGCATATGCGCGCGACGGCGCGCTGGTGTCCATGGATGCACGCCTTGTGCTACGCGACGCGGGCATTCACATTTCGTCGGAGGCGGTGTCGACGGATCTCAAACGCAACCGCCACCTCATCGTGGATGCCGACTTGATCCTGGCGATGACCGAGCAGCAGGTAACGATGTTGCGCGCCGCGTTTCCGGAAGCGGCTGGCAAGGAAGTGTATACGCTGAAAGACTTTGCCGGCGGCCACGGCAACATCGAGGATCCCGTGGGGCAGGGGGAGGATGTCTACGCCGCCTGTTGCGAGGAGATCAAGTCCTGTCTCGAGCGGGCCATGGAACGCTTGGCCCCAGCAGTGCCCACGAGCTGAGCCTACGGAGCACAGCGAATCACGAAGACATGGAAGCACCACAGAAAGGCACGAAGCACCAAAGAATAGATGGCGATCCTTTCTGTTGAGTCGTATGCCCGTGGTGTGTTGGTGATTGCTTATGGGGCTTGGTGTGAAGTGGAATGTTTCAAAATCCACCTGATGCGGTGATTCGCGAGATTCTTGCGCGACCACGACGCATTGCTGTGGTCGGGTGTTCGCCTGATCCGCAGCGTGACAGTCATCGGATCGCGCGTTTGCTGATGGAGCGGGGCCATAGCGTGATCCCGGTCAATCCGACGGCGGGCGAGCTCCTCGGGCAACGGTGTTACCCGTCGCTCGGCAAGGTTCCCCCGCCGATCGAGATGGTCGATATATTCCGGCGTGCTGAGGCCGCGGGTCCAGTGGTCGACGAAGCGATGGCCGTCGGTGCGCGGATTGTCTGGCTGCAGCTCGGAGTCATTGACGAAGCGGCCGCGGCGCGGGCGCAAGCGGCAGGGCTGACGGTGGTGATGGACCGCTGTCCGGCGATCGAGTACCGTCGTCTCTTCTAAAATCTCATGACCCCTTCTGTGAAATCGTCCTTCCAGCGCGTGAAATCGTCCTCCAAGAGCTGGATACGGGAGCGGCCGGTAATTTCGTCTTGCGTCCTTTGCGTCTTTGCGTGAGTAGTTTCGAGGATGCGTTGGGAAGTGCTCAAGTCGGAACGCCGCTATCGTTGCGGGATTTTCGCGGTGCGCTGCGATGCCAGCCGCTCGCTGGGCAGCGGGCAGGAGCATGACTTTCACGTCATCGAGACCAGCGACTGGGTCAATGTGGTGCCGCTGACACGCGACCGGCAGGTGGTGATGGTGCGGCAATTTCGGCACGGCATTCGCGATCTCACCCTCGAGGTGCCGGCCGGTATGATTGATGCGGCGGACGAGTCGCCGGCGGTGGCGGCGCGACGCGAGTTGCGCGAGGAGACTGGCTATGCCTGCGACGGTCTCGTGCCGCTGGGTGTTGTGCATCCCAATCCGGCGATCCTGAACAATCGCTGTCACATGTTCGCGGCGTACGATGTCGAGCTGGCGGGCCCGCCGCAATGGGACGGCACGGAGGAAATCACCGTCGAGACAGTTCCGCTGGCGGCCATTCCCAACTTGATCCGCTCCGGAGAAATCAGCAACGCGCTGACCCTCGTTGCATTTCATCTCTTGCAGTTGGCGGATGATCCAACCGTGGCCTGAATATCACGGTGGGTAAGGAATTGAGGTGCACGCACAGCCGGCCACAGGCCCCGCAGGCCCTAGCGTGCAGTGGGGGCTTTGGGGTAGATACAGCACCGCAATGTCTCTGACTGCCGCTAGAGGAGGGTGTGCATGAGTGCTGGCAACGTTACTGAGCGCCTCGCGGACTGGGTCGCCCAGGCACAATTCGAGGACCTGCCGCGGCGCGTGATGGAAGAGGCCAAGAGCCAGGTGCTCAGCGTCATTGCTTCCGTGCACGCCGGGCACTTCTCCGACGCGGGTCGCGTCGTCAGCCGCACGGTGAAGGACTGGGGCGGTGGCAAGGACGCGACCATGATGCCGTCGGGAGAGCGCACCTCGCTGTATAATGCGATCTTCGCCAACACGGCGCTGAGCATGGCGCTCGACTACGACGACTACTTGTTTGCCGGGCACACCGGTCATTCTTCCGTGTTGGTCACGCTGGCGTTGGCCGAGAAGCTCGGGGTCAGCGGCAAGGAATTCTTGCTGGCGCAGGTCCTCGCGAATGAGGTCGAGGGACGCGTCGGTGCCTCGGCGCTCCTCGGTCCGCTCAACGGGCAGATGTGGTCGTTCATTCACCTCGTCGGGAGCGCCGTCATCGCCGCCAAGCTGATGGGCCTCGATAAGGCGCAGATCCAGTCGGCGATCGGCATTTCGTTCGCGCAGCCCAGTTATCCGCTGCAGGCGGGATTCTTTGGCTCCGATGCGAAGACGCTTCTGGCCTCGATGACGGCGCCGCTCGGTGTCCAGGCCGCCCAACTGGCTGCCAATGGACTGCGCGGCGCGCCCGACATCATCGAAAGCCCCGATGGCTTCGCGAAGGTGTTCGCGCGCCAGCCCCTGATGGGTGCCTACCAGGGCCTGGGTAAGACGTGGCTGACCGATACGCTGTCGTACAAAATCTATCCGGGGTGCGCATACATTGATACGGCGATCGACTGCGTGCTCGGGATCTCGCGGCAGCACGCCGTCGATGGCAAGAAGGTCAAGGCGGTCCACATTGCAACCGGGCCGCTGACGCTTGGAATGGAGGCGCTGGCCGCCGCCTATCTCAAGGGGCCCGACTCGTTGCCCACGACGCTCAACTTTACCGTCGGCTATAATGTTGCGGCGGCGCTGCTCGACAAGGAGCTCACGGCACGTCAATTTGCACGCGATCGGATCCGCGATCAGGCCACCTGGGATCTGGCGCAGCGGGTGTATCTGACGTTCGATGATGCGATCGCGCAGCGCATGCGCGATCGCGCGCTCGTGAAGTTCACCAACGGTGAGCATGGCGAACAAGTTCAGTTGGATCTCGGGACAGTCGATCTCTCGACCTTCCGCATGTCGTTTGGGGCGCGGGTGCGCATCGAGATGGAAGATGGACGGAGCTTCGAGGCGGAGCAGGAAGTACCCCTGGGTGGGGCAGGGCGCTCGTTCGACGAACGCCGCCGCTGCGTGGAAGATAAGTTTCGCCGCGAAACGCGCTATACGCTTCGCAAGGAGAAGATGGAAAAGGCCATCGACCTGATCCTCCACCTCGACCAAGCCAATTCGGCGCAGCTGCGTGAGCTCGTCCGCTTTTGTTGCTCCGAACGCGGGTGATTCCCCATCGCCCATCTCCCTCTTCCGCATCTCTGACTGGGAGCAGATTCCCGGTCTGGTGGCGGGCTTCTGCGGGCGGCGGGGTGGCGTGAGTCGGGAGCCCTTCGCGGACTTGAATCTCTCCGCACGCGTCGGCGACGACGCCGCGGCGGTGCGGCAGAACTGGCAACGTGTCGGCGCCGCGGTCGGCGGTGCCATGCGCTTCGTGACGATGCGCCAGGTGCACGGCGTCGAGGTTGCCGCCGTGGATAGTACAGCAGCCGAGGTGGGTGAGGCCGACGCGATGGTGAGTGGTGAAACGGCGGTCGCTCTCTGCGTGTTGACGGCGGATTGCGTACCGTTGTTGATGGTTGCGCCGCGCCATCGGGTGGTGGCGGCCGCACACGCCGGCTGGCGCGGGACGCTCGCCGGAATCGCGGCGCGCACGCTGCGACACTTGCAGCAGGCCTTTGCCATCGAAGCGTCGGCCGTTCAGGTCGCTTTGGGTCCGGCGATAGGCGGATGCTGCTACGAGGTTGAAATCGGCGTCGCCGATGCGCTGGAACGGCAGTGGGGGATGATGCCGACCGCGATTCGTCGCGGCTCCGGAATAGGCATGCGGCTCGAGAAGGCGACGGTGGACCTACGACAGGTCAACCGTGCACAGTTGCTGGCGGTCGGGGTTGGCGCGGCTGCCATCACCGACGTTGGGCCCTGCACGCGGTGCGCAGTGACCGAGTACTTCTCGCACCGCGCCGCGACTCAAGCGGGGACGACGACGGGTCGCCAGCTGAGCTTCATCGGCTGGCGCGAATGAAGTCCCTTCGCGGCCGCTGAACCCACCGACGCCCGCGACTGGATGCGCCGGGGCGCTTTGGGGAGACTCTCTAGCGACCGTCGGAGGCCTCTCCGGGTTGCAATCGGAAGCGCCGCTCACGGCGATTGCCCTCCCTTTCGCGTCCGATGCGGCGAAATCGCTTGGATGGAGAATAGGGGCTTGCTACAGTGTAACCAGGAGGCTCGAACATGAAACGACTCATCGCTGGTGCGGCACTTACGCTGGTCTTGTCGTTCTCCGCGGGTCCTGCAGCGGCAGTTCCTGACGACTACGATGACACCCAGTCATATCCGCTACGGATCGCAGCCTATCTCGTCTACCCGGTGGGCTACGCGCTCGAGTGGGCGATCTTCCGACCGTTCCATTATCTCGTTAGTCGTCCGGCCCTCGAGCCCGTATTCGGGCACAAGGAGCATGGCGAGTACAAAGCGTACTAGCGGTCTGCCAGACTTGGTAACCCCTAGCAACCAACGGGAGCGGTCCATAGAAGAGACGCCGGCCGCCGGCCCTTGGTCCTCGAAACCGAAACGATCGCGAGGCCTGAGGGCTCGGTCCTGAGAGTTGAACCCCGGGGTCCTGAGCCCCTGCGTCTGGCCAGTTGCTCGGCACTCGGCATTCAGGACTCACGACGTGTATCAGAGAAAAGACGCGTACTACGCGCGCGCCAAGGCGGTTGGATACCGATCGCGCGCGGCGTTCAAGATTGAGCAACTGGCGCAGCGCGCGCGGCTGTTTCGTCGCGGCGATCGAGTGATCGACCTCGGCGCCTGGCCCGGAGGATGGCTGCAAGTGGCGGCGCGGCACGTCGGCCCCACGGGAAAGGTCGTCGGCATCGACCTCCAACGCATTGAGCCCCTACCGGATCGCAACGTTGTCACCGTTTGCGGCGACGTGACCAGCCCCGATGTGCAAGAGCAGGTTCAAATTCTGTGCGGGGGCAAGGTCGACGTCGTCCTGTCCGACCTCGCGCCCAAGCTCAGCGGCGTCAAGGCCTCCGATGAGGCGCGGGAACAGGCGCTGGCGGATTGCGTGCTGCGCTTCGCCGCGCAGCTGTTGAAGCCCGACGGAACGCTGGTCGTCAAGCTCTTCATGCGTGCCGATCTGCACGTCTACGTTTCACAATTACGTAAGCATTTTCGCGAAGTTAAGACCACCCGTCCGGATGCGACCCGCAAGGGTTCTGCAGAAATCTACGCCATTGCCAGCGGCTTTGGCCGCGGCACCGACGCGGCGTAAGCGGCGCCGCTGCGCCCCGACGAAGCGCACGCGTCGGAAATCGGTCGACGGCACAAGTTTGTCACCAGCAGCCGGGATCGCTCCAACAAAGAGTACCGGCATAGCGTACAGCTCTCTCTGGCCTGGAATTCGCTCATCCCTGCGTTAGTGCTGGCGAGATGCAGGAGCAGGGAGCATAGCATGCGGGTGGGTGGAGCGATTGCTGGACCCCCGGGTCGCGGGCTGCCGAGAGGACCGTGCTTTCGCCGCAATACACAGCAAAATTGCAAGCAAAGCCGTGGTGTGACGGCGTTCGGAGGGTGAGACTGTGCAACTAGAGACGTTGAAGTCCAGTGGAACGGATTGGGCCAGGCGTGTCGGGCGTCTCTTCAACGCGTCGCTGTCGGATCTCAATCCGTTGCGACGCGATGAACCGTACCTCAGCGTCGATATCGGGTCCCACAGCATCAAGATCATCGAGGTTCGGGGACAGGCCGGGGATCTGCGGCTGATGAACGCGGTGAGCATCCCGACACCGGCCTCGGCCATCCAGAACAACATGGTCTTTGAAGCGGCGGCGGTGGCGGAGGCGACGCGCGCCTTGATCGAGAGTCACGGCATCCGGACCCGCAAGGTGATCACCGCGGTCCCGGGGCCGGCCGTGATCATCAAGCGCGTGACCTTGCCGGCGCAGAGCGCGCGCGAACTCGAGAACACGATTGTCTTCGAGGCTGGAAATTTCATTCCCGAAGATCTCGAGAACGTCAATCTTGACTATCAGGTCACGGACTACCTCGACGACGGAAAGCGTGTCGAGGTATTACTGGTGGCGGCCAAGAAGGACATCGTTGGGAGCTACAGCGAGAGCATGCGCGCTGCCGGCCTGCAGCCCGTGGTGGTGGATGTCGATTACTTCGCGCTCGAAAACATGTTCGAAATGAACTACGAGCCGGTACCCGATCGTGCGATTGCGCTGGTCAACATTGGTGCCCGCTACTCCTCGATCAATATTCTCAAGGGCGGGCGATCGACGTTTACCGGCGACGTGCCCGTGGGCGGACGCGACATCAATGAAGCGTTGATGCGCGATCTTGGCGTCAGCGCCGGAGAGGCGGAGAAATTGAAGGCCGGCGGAACCAGCGACAGCGTGCCGGCCGATCAAATCGCCCAGGTCGCCGAGTCGGCGGCCGGCGCGTTGATCGAAGAGATTCATCATGCGCTCAGTTTCTTTTGGACTGCGGCCACTGATGAAACGATCGACGCGGTGTACTTGAGTGGCGGTGTGGCCCAGATGCCGGGATTGGCACCGCAGTTGAGTGAACGTGTTCAGGCTCCCGTTGAGATCGCCAACCCGTTTGCGCGTATCAGCCTGGACCCTAACGTAGATACGCCGGAGTTTCGGGCGCACGCGGCGGAATACGCCGTTGCGATGGGCCTGGCAACTCGGCGACCGGACGACAAATGATTCGCGTCAATCTATTACCGTTGAAAGAGGCGCAGCGCGCCGTTGGCCGCCGTCGTCAATTGTCACTGGCGATCTTGAGCGTCGCCGTGGCGTTGCTGGTGATGCTGGTTCCCTACCTGATGCAGGGACGAACGCTGGGCGCGCTGGATCGGGAGATCACGCAACTGAACACTGACATCGCCAAGCTGAACGCCCAGGCGCTCGAGGTGCGCGATCTCGAGAAGAAGCGCGGCGAGCTCCAAGCCAAGCTCAAGGTCATCGACGACTTGAAGCAGCGGCGCGTTGGGCCGGTGCACATCCTTGACGATCTGGGCGGCGCGACGCCCGAGAAACTCTGGTTGGTCGATTCCACCGAAGTGGGTGGGCAAGCCACGATCACCGGGATGGCGCTGGACAACCAGACGATTGCGGAGTTCATGCGGCGGCTGGCCGGCTCGAAGTACTTCTTCGAGGTCGACCTCGTCGAGACGTCGCAGAGCGAGATCGGTGCACCGGGCGGCACGAACGTCATGGGCTTCAAGAAATTCATCGTCCGCGCGCGGGTCGACTATTTGGGGATGGGCGGTAAGGCGCAGATGGCCGCTGGCGAGACGCCGCCTGCGGGACCAAAGACGGGTGCGTAAGGAGTTCAGTCATGGATGCCCTCATTGAACGCCTCCTCGAGTTACCGCCGCGCCAGCGCGTATTGATGCTCGTCGGCGGCACGGCCTTTCTGTTCTTCCTGTATGCCTACTTCCTGTATTGGCCGCGCAATGAGCAGATTGCCGAGCTGCAAACGCAGCGCGAACAAGCGCTGCAGGAGCGTACCCGCAAGGCGGCGCTGGCCGCAAACTTGGACAAAGCGCGCGCCGAAGTCGCCCTGCTCGATGGTGACTTGAAGAAAGCGGTTGCCGAGCTGCCCGATACGAAGGAAATTCCGGACCTGCTGAGCAACATCTCGTCGCTGGGTCGTGAATCCGGGCTGGAGATTATCCAGTTCAAACAGCGTCCGGAACGGTTCGAAGAGTTCTATGCTGTGGTACCGGTCGATATCCTCGTGCGTGGTACCTACTACCAAGTCGCCGCCTTTTTCGACAAGGTCGGCCAGATGGCGCGTATCGTCAACGTGGCCGATGTGTCGATCAAAAGCCCGCCGCGGACGAGCGGAGAGACGGTAACGGTGGATACCTCCTGTGCGGCAGTGACGTTCCGCTTTCTCGATGAAGCCGAGCGCGAACGCATCGCCAAGCAAAGAGAGAAAGAAAAGGAGAAGGGGGGCAAATGATGAAGCGAGCTCGAACGCGTGCGGTGTGGCTCCTTTTGAGCGGTGCCGCCCTGATATGGGCGCCGGTCGTTCATGCGGAGGAGGAAGCTGCGGATGCCGGCAAGAAGCCAGCGGCCAACGCGCCGCAGCGGCGTGATCCCTTCCGCCCGTTTACGCTGGATATGCGCTTGCACCCCGATCGATTGATCCAACAAACGCCGTTGCAACACTATGAGCTTGGCCAGTTGGCGGTGGTGGCGACGGTGTGGGACGTGAATCCGCCGCGCGCGATGGTCGAAGACACCGCCGGCATGGGGTACATCGTCAGTCTCGGCACCCCTATCGGCAGTAGCGGCGGTATCGTGACGGGAATCGAACCGCAAAGAATCATCGTCGAGGAGCGCGTGCTCGATTACTACGGCAAAGAGCAGATCAACCGTATCGTGATGGAGACGCCCAAGGAGGAGGGGCCCAACCAGGCAGCACGGGAGCGACAATGATGCGATGCAGTGGGTCGGGTGTGGTTAGGTGGGGGGTCATTGGGGCGATTGGGGTGATGCTGGGTGGGTGTGCGCGGCCGTCAGCTGTGAAGGAAGAAACAGCGGTTACTGCGAGCTCACCGATACAGCCGGCTGGCCAGCCGGCTGTCACGGAGTCGGCGCTGACGGGGGCGCCCGCGGCGCCAGCGGTGGGAGCGCCGGTTGAAATTCGCGAAATCAAGGTGATTGACGACAACGGCCAGCAGGGCCTGTTCGTCAAGCTGACCGGGCCACCCGGTGGAGTGTCGCACTACACGGTGGCACAGCCGAACCGCCTGGTGTTGGATTTCGGCGGTGGCGTGGGCGGGGAGACGAGCGCGCAGAAGTATCCCGTCGACAACCCGGCCATTTCCGAGATCCGCGTCGCCCGCCACGAAGGGAAGATCCGTCTGACGGTCGTGCTGCGGTCCGATACGATGCCCAGCTATACGGTCAACGACCTCAATGACACCATTGTCGCGTTCTTCGGGGAGCCGTCGGGTGGAACGCAGCCGGTGAACGAACAGATCGTTTTCACCCGCCGGGCGGTCGAGACCGCCCGCCGGCAACCGCACGCAAAAGCGGCGGCAGCCGCGCGCGAGATGCCTCCGTCAAACGGTGCGCCGAAGCCGCCGGCAGCGCTGGGTGAGGCCTCGGAGATGCAGCCCGTCGTCGGTGTTCCCGGCAAAGACCTGCAATTCCATGGCACCCAAGTCTACCAAGGCCAACACGTCTCCTTGGACTTCAAGGATGCTGACGTCCACAACGTCCTCCGCCTCCTGGCCGAGGTCAGTAAGCTCAACATCGTTGCCACCGACGACGTGCATGGAAAGGTGACCTTGAGGCTGTTCGATGTGCCGTGGGATCAGGCCCTCGACATCATTCTGCAGGTGCTCAATCTCGAAAGTACTCAGGAACGCAATGTCATCCGGATTTCGACCGTCAAGCGCTTGCGTGAGGAACGCGAGGAGCTCCAGCGTGCACAGGAGGCGGCCAAGGCGGTCGAGCCGCTGCGTGTCGTGTACCTCAAAGTGAACTACGCCAAAGCGTTGAATCTCTCCAGGATCATTAGCGGGGCGGGCTTCAACGCCGTCCGCAGCCGCACCGGCGGCGATATCGAGACCGGCCTGCTGACCAGTCGCGGCAGCGTCTTCGTCGACGAATTCTCGAATACCATCGTGGTGCGCGACATTCAGCGTGGCATCGACAACGCGCGCGAGCTGGTCCGCCGCCTCGATGTGCAAACGCCACAAGTGCTGATCGAATCCCGCATCGTCGAAGCGACCACGGACTTTTCGCGCGATCTGGGTGTCCAATGGGCCTATCGCAATCTTCAGGGTCCGGCGACCGGCAATCCCACGGGCGTGAATTTCCCCGGAACCATCGCCTTCGGGGGATCGGGCCTCGGGAGCTCTGCGGCCGGGCTGCCGTTCATCGCCGATTTCCCTGCCAACGTCGCGCCGGGCGCCGGCAGCGCTCTTGATCTGGCTCTCGGATCGATCGATGGGAGCAATTCCCTGGATATCCGCATCACCGCAGAGGAGAGCAGCGGCCGCGCAAAGATCATTTCGCGCCCGCGTGTGGTGACCCTCAATAACGTTGCCGCAACCATCAAGAGCTTAACGGTAATTCGAGTCAAGCTTCCGTCTACCGGAACTGTAATCAATACCGGCGCAGGCGGCGCCGCCGGGAGTGCTTCGACGGCAACCGAGCGCATTGAGACCGGCATCATCTTGGTCGTGACGCCGCAGGTATCCGCGGATGGCTTCGTGATGCTCGACATGTTTGCGAAGTCCAGTCAGGCCGATTTCTCGCGCGTGGTCGACGGGATTCCGACGGAGATCAGCCGCGAGGCCAACTCGCATATCCTCGTGAAGGACGGGCAAACGGTGGTCTTGGGCGGCATTTATCGAGACAATTTCAGCGAGAACACACAGGGGATCCCCTACCTTATGGACATACCGGCGATTGGCTGGCTCTTCCGGAGGGTCGACAAGGCGAACTCCCGTGAGGATCTGCTGGTCTTCTTGACACCGCGGACGATCAGCCGGGTCGCGCCCAACCTCCCGACCGCGGAAGAACTGTGGAAAAATCGCGACCTCGCCCGTGAGGACTAGTCGGTGCGGGAAAGGTAGAGTGGGACGGATGAGCCACATCGAGCGGCAAGTGCAATACGAGGTCGGGCGGTGAGTTCCGACACGAAGGCACCCGTGCCCAGCGAATCGCTGCGCGTGGAGTTGGGTGAGCGCTCCTATTCGATCATCATCGGCAGCGGTGTGCTCGCTGCCGTCGGCGCCCAGGTGCGCGGACTCTGTGGCCCGGGACGCGTCGCGGTGGTGACCAATCCAACGGTGGGCAAGCTCTATCTCTCACGCGTCAGCGACTCGCTGCGGAGCGCCGGGTGCGAGGTGGTGACCGTGGAAATTCCTGACGGCGAAGAGCACAAGAACCTGGCGTCTTTGGGGTCGATTTATGATCGTCTCCTAGCTGCGGGTTTCGAGCGCCGCTCGCCGGTCGTCGCGCTCGGCGGCGGTGTGGTGGGCGACGTGACCGGCTTCGCCGCGGCGACACTGCTGCGCGGCGTTCCGTTCGTCCAAGTGCCCACTACGTTGTTGGCGCAAGTCGATTCCAGTGTCGGAGGCAAGACCGGTATCAACCACGCGACCGGCAAGAACTTGATTGGCGCGTTCTATCAGCCGCAGCTCGTGCTCGCGGACCTCGAGACGTTGAAGACCTTGCCGCGGCGCCAATTTCTCTCAGGGCTTGCCGAGGTGATCAAGTACGGCCTCATCCTCGACGCCGGATTCTTTGCGTTGCTCGAGCAGCAGCTCGACCGCGTACTGGCGCTCGACATGGACCTCCTGCGTCAGCTGGTCCGTCGTTCATGCGAGCTGAAGGCCTTGGTAGTGCGCCGTGACGAGCGCGAATCCGACTATCGCGCCATCTTGAATTTTGGTCACACCCTCGGCCATGCGGTCGAGAACTTGACGGAGTACAAACGTTTTTCGCACGGCGAAGCCGTGTCCATCGGGATGGCCTTTGCCGCGGCGTTCTCCGCTGTGCGGGGCTATTGCGGCCGAGAGGTGATGCAGCGGACGATCACACTCTTGCAGCGCGCGGGTCTGCCCGTCGATCTGCCGCCGGAGTTGCTTGGGGAGCGGCTGGCGCGAGCGGTCGCGGGCGACAAGAAAGCCGCGAGTGGTAAGGTCAAATTTGTGTGCTTGGCGGGTCTCGGAGCGACCCGCTTCGAGCACGTGAGCAGCGAGGAAATCGCGGACGTGGCTGCGCAGTGGTGCGCCGGCCGGGTGTAGCAGAGGAGGTTCTCATGCGGAGGTTGTGCAGGTTGGTGACAGGCGTAGCGCTGCTGACGACACTGGCGCTCGGATGTGGTTCCTCGGCGGAGGACAGCGCAGTCCTGCGCTTCATTTCTTTCGACAACACGGGCATCGTCCAACAAGACGCCGTCACCCCGACGAGTGCGGTGGTCTGCGTGAACAATCTTGCGGGCCCGGTGACGCCGACCAGCATCAACGCCATATTCCTGAACGAAGAATCAGCGGACATCCAGCTGCTCAGTTACACTGTTCACTTCAATGATCCCAGCAGCGGGCTCGCGGATGTCACCGCGAGCGTTTCCGGCAATCCGGACCTTGTCGGGGGGGAGTGCAGTACCGGCTTTACCCGGTGCGCGGTGGATGCCGACTGTTTGGCGTCTGGCGGCGGGAGCACGAGCGGTGGAACCACGGCAAACTGTGTCCACACGGAGACCACCGTTAACGGCATCATTCTCGTCGATTTTGCGGCTAAGCAACATGTGAATCCGGCGATTTACGGGCAAACGACGTCACTGACCGTGACCTTCAACGGGGTGGACGATGCGCACAATTCGCTGCAGGTTGCCGCCGGCTATGCGGTAGTCTTCAGCAACCGCATCGATTGCGGCTCGGCGGTCGGCGGTCAGACGCCGGTTGCGACGGCGACGGCGACCGCAACAACGACCGTACCGTCAACGCCGACCTTTACCGCCACCCCATTCCCGGTAACCCCGGGTGGGGCGTGATGGGAAGCCGGATGCGAGGAGGTGGGACGATGGGAAACAACCACGTCAGGGTGTTGAGGTGCGGGCTGATAGTCGCCGGTGCGGTGCTGCTCAGCAGCTGCGGTGGCGGTGGTGGTGGCGGTTCATCGCCGGCCCAGCCCTCGCCGACGCAGGGGGGCCCCACATCCACCGCGACTCCGTTGCGGACCGTGTCGAACCGCAATCAACGTACGGAAGTGTCGAACGCCGGCTCAATCACCCTGCGCATCCAAGACATTGACTTGGTGGGGAGTCAGCCAACCAGCTTCAGCGTGTTTCTGGTCAGCGCTGGCGGTGGGCCTGCCGCTAATCAGCATCTCAACTTCGACTTCCCTGCCGGCCTCGAGGTGACGCCCCCCGACGCGGATCGAGTCACCGGCAGCGATGGCTCATTGTCCGGCACGATTGCCGCCACGTCCGACGGAGTGTTTGCCTTCTCAGTGGCTACCGATCCTGGTGCCCCGTTCAACGGCTTGTCGGTGACGCTGACAGTCAGTGCATCCGCGGCATCCACGCCGACGGTGTCGCTGGACACGCCGACGCCGGCGGGACCTCCCACGGCGACAGTGCCCCCATCCCCAACGGCAACGGTGACCCCGACGGTCACCCGGCCGACCGCCACCGCGACCGTAACCGCCACGGCCACGGCGACCGCCACCGCAACGTTTCGGCCCGGCGGGCTCCAATTTGTTGGTGCGGACCCGGCGACGATTGGTGTACAAGGCGCCGGGTTGCCAGGGTTGCCGCAGCAATCCACCCTGACGTTCAAAGTTACCGACAATTTCGGGGTACCGCTGATTGGCGTTCAGGTCGACTTCGCTATCGTCGTGGCCACGCCGGCGGCCACACCTTCGGTGACGCCGATTCCCGCAACGTTGAGCCCGCCGCAGGCGACCAGCGACGCGAATGGAGAGGTGGAGGTCACGCTGAAGAGCGGTGAGTTCCCAGGCCCCGTTAAGGTCGCTGCACAGGTGAACAGTGTCTCGCCGCCGCTAGTGGCAAAATCCACCTATGTCAATATCATTTCCAGCGTCCAGTCGGAGGTCACTATATCGCATCAGTTCCACAACATCTCCGGTCGTATTATCGCTGGATTGATGGATACGACCTACGCCCTCGTGGTCGACCATGGTGGCAACGCGATTGTCGGGACGCTGGTGTCGTTCTCGACGACCGGCGGCGGCATCGGAAACCAGGTTCTTACCAACTCGTTGGGTGAGGCGACCGCGACACAGGTGTCGGGAAAGCCGATCCCAGCAAACGGCATGGCGAGTACTTTGGCCGTCACGTATGGCGAACGTCCCTTCACGGATGTGAATGGAGACGGCATCTGCGACGACGGCGATCTCGTACGGAAGGTGTCGGAGCCGTACTACGACAGCAACTGCAACCATCAGTATGATGAGGGCGAGGAATTCATCGACCTCAACCAGAATGGCAAGTTCGACGACGACCAGGGAACCGGCGGCTGCGACGATACGGTCGCCGTCTTCGACGCGATTTGTACGGTTTTCTCAGGAAGTACGACGGCCGACCTAACCCCCGAAGATTCCCAGACCCTGCTTGCGGGGGGCTCGGTCGACTACGCACTGACCGTGAGCGACGACTTGAACAATCCGATTGTCCCCGGTTCGACGATCAGTGTGACCGTGCAGGGCTCGCGCGCTCGCATCGCAGGAGTGAGTAACTTCACCATCCCCAATGCCCTGCCGCAACACCCGAATCAGATCGAAGACGGTCTGAGTGCATTCGGATTCTCCGTCGTAGATAACGCCCCCACTTCGCCGACGAGTGAGACCGACACGATCATCGTGACGATCACTTCTGCCGACCTCCCGGCGGGTGGCAATGGCTCACGGACGCTATCTCGGAATGTCACATTCCTTGCGGCGCCCACCCAGACACCGACGCCGACATTGACTCCGACAGTGCTGGCCACACCGACGGCTACGCCGGTACCGCCGGCGGTCGTGCCCGATCACGCGACCCTGCGGATCGGCACCGGGGCGCAGCCAGCCTCGTGCAACGGGGCGACGCAAACGTTCACCGTGACCGGCGGCAGCCCGCCGTTTACGATCGCCGCCGGCGGTGGCTGCGTGAGTGTCACCAGTGTGAGTGTATCGGGCGGACAATTCACGTATACCGCCGGTAACTTGCTCGGTGACTTTACGATCACGGTCACCGATGCGATCAGCCGCACGGCCTCAGGGGGGGTGACGATCGAGGGGCCGGCGACGCCGACACCCACACTGACGCCGACCGACACGTTGACGCCGACCACCACCCAGACCGTCCCGCCGACGGCAACAGTGCCGCCGACGGCGACAGCCCCGCCGACCCCCGGAGCCGCTTTCGTTCGCTTGGATCAGATTCTTACCCATGTGACGGACAACCACGATGGCTCGTACACGACGATCATCAGCGCCTTGGTGACCGACGTGACCGGTGCGGTCGTCGGTGATGACGTGCACGTTGACTTCAGTTTGGCGGATCCGATCGCCGGCGTTTCGGTGACAAGTCCGGGGCTGACGCATGAGGCGGCACCGTGTACCATCGATTTCCCGGTGAATCTCCAGCCAGGTGACGCGCTGTCGTGCCTGAAGTACGTGGCCGCGTTGCAGGGGTCGACGGTGATGGTCCGCGCCAGCGTCAAAATGGTGGACGGGACGTTCACCGAAGACGTGCGGGCGATCACGCTGATCGACACGCGTCCAACCGCGACGCCAACCATCACGCCGACGCCGTTCCTATCGCCGACGCCGACGCCTACGGTTGAACCGCCACATATCGCGCCGGACAGTGCGACGCTGTATGCCGGGGTCGAAGCACCTCCGAGCTGCAACGGCATCTCGCAGACCTTCGTTGTCAGCGGTGGAGCGCCGCCGTTTACCATCTCGGCTGGTGGGGTGGGCTGCCTTAGCACGACACTCATCTCCGCGTCCGGTGGGTCGTTCACCTTCACGGCTGGACATCAGGTCGGGACATTCCTGGTTACGGCGACCGACGACCTGGGTCGCATTGCCACCACCACCGTGACCCAGCAAGGGCCGCCGGCGGCATTCATAGACGTAGATCTCTTCGAAGACCGTCGGAGCGACAATGGCGACGGATCATTTTCGAGCGTCGCGACCGCCCTGGTCACCGACCTGACCGGCGCGACCATCCCTGACGATGTTCCGGTGGAGTTCAGCTTGGTGAACCCCGTATCCGGTGTCTCGATTACCAGCCCCGGTCTCACCAATGAACCGCAGCCCTGCACGGTGACCTTCTTCGTTCAGGCGCAACCGGGTGACGCGTTGGCTTGTATCAAGTACATCTCCAGCCGGCAGGGGAGCACCATCACGATCCGTGCGCGGGTGACGACGGCCAGCGGCGATATCATCGAGGCGGACCGAACGGTGACGTTGCCGGACACGCGGCCGACGCCGACACCGACGTCCACCCCAACCCTGGCGGCCACGAACACGCCGACGATCACCCTGACACCCACTCCATTCCCGACCGGCGAGGCGACCTTCACGCCGACAATCACTCCGCCGGTGACACCCACCGCGCCGGTCGGTTCCATTTCCTTCATCAGCGCACTGCCGGCGACGATTGGTGTCCGCGCCTCCGGTCTGCCGGAACAATCGGTGGTGACTTTCCAGGCTAAGGACACGCTCAGCCACCCGATCGTGGGCGCCCCGGTCGCGTTCCAATTGACCGGCAGCGGTTCGGAAATCCTCAATCCCGGTGCCGCCGTCACCGACGAGAACGGCATGGTGAGCACCACGGTCACCAGCGGCTTCCGCGCGACGACCGTCCGCATTACGGCAGAAGCCGACAGCAACGGCGACGGCATCCCGGACATCTTTGTCCAGTCGCAAGTGGTCGGGATCGTCGGTGCGGCGCCCGCGTTCAATCACTTCAGCCTCGCTGCGGCCAGATTGAACGTTGCGGGCCGTGTGTTGTTTGGTATCGAGGACAAGATCTCTGCGTTCGTGAACGACCGCTTCGGGAACGCAGTGCCGCCTCAGACGTCGATATCGTTCATCACCAACGCCGCCAGCGTCGTGAATCCGACGGTCACGGATTCCTCGGGCATTGCGACGGCGACGTTGCTGACGGAAGGGGTCGTTCCACCGACAGGCATTGTGCAGGTACTCGCGTTCACGCGCGGCGAGGAATCGTTCCTTGACAACAACGGCAACGGAAAGTTCGACTGTTCGCCCGAGCAAAATCCGCCGTGTCACAGTGCCATCGATAGCCTTGGGCCAAACGGGGAATACGACAACAACCCTGAGCCGGCAATCGATTTCCGCCCGCTACCAAGCAGCTTGGAACCGGATCCCAGCAAGAACGACAGCTCGTGTTTGATTCCTCCGCCCAGCCCGCTCTGCAATGATAAGTTCGACGTAGACAAGCCATTCGAGCTGTTCGTTGATTCAAATACCAACGGGCTCTTCGACAGTTCCCCTCCGAATGCGACGGGCAATGGATTCGGCCAGGGCACCGACGGGGCCTGGGACAACAACATATTTGTGTGGAGCGCGATCCCGGTAACGTTCTCGGGACCTCTCGTGGCGCCCATCGCTTCACCAACATCGTTCACGATTCCGATCGGCGGCTCACAAGCGTTCACCATCGAAGTGCACGACGATTTGCTCAATCCGCTGGTTGGCGGCTCGACGATCTCGGTGACGTCCGCCGTTGGAGACATCTCGGGCGGCTCCATCACCGTGCCTGACGGCGAATCCTTCAATCAAATCGTCGACGGCTTGACGCGTTTCAGCTTCGTGCTGAGTGCGGGCGAGAATGTCGGTGATCAGGTCGAGACGAGTGTCGTGGTGACCGTGACCTCGCAGAACGGCAACGGCACCTTCGTCGTGGCGACGGGGACGGTTCCGAAGTCGAAGTGACACGAATCTGTGGGAGCTCGCAACGCGAGCTCCCACAGGTAAGGGCCCGCTGGGCACAGCCCCGCTGGCCTTTGCCCCCGCGCCTCTGCTATGGCGCAGCCCATGCCTGCCAAACGTCAGCGTCAAAGCGCGGCGGCGCCGGTGGCCGCTCGGATATTGGTCCTGCACGGGCCGAATCTCAACCTTCTCGGCACGCGCGAGCCTGCGGTGTACGGGCGCGACACGCTGACCGACATCGACGGCCGTTTACGACGGCTGGCGAATGACCTGGGCGTCAACGTCGAAACATTCCAGTCGAATGCGGAGGGCGCACTCGTCGATCGCGTCCAGGCATCACGCGGCGCCGCGGACGCCATCGTGATCAACGCCGGTGCGTACACACACACCAGCGTGGCAATCCGCGATGCCCTGGTCGCATGCGAGCTGCCGGTGATCGAAGTTCACCTGTCGAATACTTACAAGCGGGAGGCGTTTCGCCACCGCTCGTTGATTGCGGACATCGCTGTCGGCCAGATCGTCGGCTTTGGCGCCGACAGCTATCTTCTCGGTCTACGTGCGGCGGCGAGCCTGTTGCTCCGTCACAAGGAGGCGTAGGCTCAGCGCGGTCGCGCCGCACCGGATGTGAAGGTGTGCTTCAGTCGGCGCCGTCGCGCGTGCCGTTCCTGAGCCAACTCAATCAGTCGGCTGATCAGTGCGCCGTAGGCCAGGCCAGACGCTGCCCACATCTTTGGGTACATGCTGATTGTCGTGAACCCCGGAATGGTATTGATCTCATTCACGTACAGCGTTCCGCTGGCGCGCTCGAGGAAGAAGTCGACGCGTGCCATTCCGGCGCATTCGAGCAGCTGGAACGTGCGCACCGCGAGTTCGCGCACGGCTGCCGCCTGCGTCGGGGAGAGGGGTGCGGGAATTTTCAGCGCGGCGCCGTCCTCGTCGAGATACTTTGCCTCATACGAGTAGAATTCCGCCCGCGGGCAAATCTCCCCGGGAACCGACGCTTCGGGTGAATCGTTGCCGAGCACCGCGCACTCGATCTCGCGTGCGTCGAGACCCTTCTCGATGACGACCTTGTCATCGTACTCGAACGCCGCGGTTACTGCGGCGGGCAGAGTGTCGATCGTGTTCACCTTGGTGATCCCGACTGACGATCCGAGGTTTGCCGGCTTCACGAACAGGGGCAAACCGAGTTCGACCGCGCGTTTGGTGAGGCCCGGAGCGTCCGTGGCCCACGCCAGTCTCGTTGCGGTGAGAAACGGTGCAATAGGAATACCGGCGGCTTGAAGCAGACGTTTCTGCACGTCCTTGTCCATCCCCACCGCGGACCCGAGGACTCCGGCGCCGACGTACGGAATGTCCGTCAGTTCGAGAAAGCCCTGCACCGTCCCGTCCTCGCCGTAGGGGCCGTGCAGTACCGGGAAGATCACGTCGAGCCGCCGGACGGGCGTCGCAGGTCGCTCGGGATCGATGAGCTCTGCCATGCCGGGCGCGGGGAGCAGGATGATCTGGCGCCCCGCGTTATTGACCACAGGGAGCGCGACCGAGGTGAGTTGCAAAAAGGCCGCCTCGTCGAGGAGATGCCAGCCGCCACTGTGATCGATACCAATCAGACTGATGTCGTAGGTGTCGCGGTCGATCGCTTCGACGACACTACGTGCGGACCGCAGCGAGATTTCGTGCTCGCCGGAACGCCCGCCGAAAAGGATGCCGACATGAATTCGAGTTGCGCGTTGACTCACCCCGTCCACCTCGGCGGCGAACATTAACATACTTTCCGTGGAGGCTCACTCCACGACCGTGAAATCATTGGACTTGCACCGCCGTGTGAAGTGGAGTACACCGGGACACACCAAGACAGCAGGATTCCAGGAAGATGAAGCGACTGCAGCATTCAGCCCAAGCACGACACTCGCGACGCGACGCGTTCGCATGGGTGTCTTGGTGCGGAGCGGCTACGGCGTCGTTCGACGTCGTGGTGATGCTGGGTACGCTCGTGACCACCAAGATTAACCCGCGCAGGGTGTCCGGTGGCCTTCCAAGGGAGGGTAGTTCGTAAGAGAAGATCCAAAACCCCTTGAAGATAGAAAGGCCACCGGGCGGATGCTCGGTGGCCTTTTTTTTGGTTTTTCAGTCCCCGCGTGGGGCGGGGGCATTGGAGCTGGGTTTCCAGCCCCAAGTAAATGATCCGGAGAGGAGGAGCAGCAAATGGCACGGATCGATGCACAGTTGGTGGCACAGCGGTTGAGGGAGGTAGTGGCGGATGAACCAAAGGCGTTCGCATACGAGATCGGCGTTAGCCTGTCGGCGCTCTACAACTACCTGAACGGTCGGATTCCCTCGACCGAAGTGCTGTTCCGCATCGCTTGCCACACCGGCCGGCCGATGGAGTGGTTTCTCGGCCCCGTTGGAGTGGACAGTGTGGACCTCATGGTCGAGGCAAGTCGTCGCAATAGCCCGGTGGCCGCCGCCGTGAGCCACTGAGTCGTATGCGGATTGAACAGACGGAGTCCTCCTGGCGCGGAGGACGGACAAACTAGGCGCATTCCCCGAACACGCACCCTACCCGTGCGCGCGCGGTGGGGTGCCTGAATCGGAGGTGACGTATGGCATGGTTTGCTTTTGCGGTTCCAGTTCCCGGACCTGTGGAGTTCGGCACACTGGGCTGGTTCAGCGTGATCGCGCAACTTGTGGTGTTCGCGCCGCTGTGGCTGGTGGCGCGCCAAGCCTTGGGCTTCGGCAGGACCGAGGCTGAACGTCCGCAGCTGAGGGTCGTCGAAGGTCGCAGGGCGTTGAGCCCGCGGGCGGCTTGAGAGCTGCCGGAAACAGAGACGATGGGGGGAGAGCCTGCGGGGCTCTCCCCCCCCGATGCGGATCGTCTCCAGACGCGGTGGTGGTAAAAGAGTGGCGAAGTGGTGTGGCGATCCGACGGAGCGAATCAGGAAAAGAGGCACAGGCGGTAGCCCAACCTCTCAACCGCCGCTCCGATACTTGAAGGCCCGCCCGCGATGCGTGGATCCCTGCAACTCGATGAACAGCAAGCCGCGCATGACCATGACAAAGTAAACAAGCAAACCTAGGAGCGCGGCCTGTGCGTACGTCGCGGCACCGTTCAGCGGCACCGAGGCGGCTGCATAGAGGAGCAGCGCCGCTGCGATGTTTGCCGGGAACCATTCGATCCAGTTGGCCGCCACGAAGGCATAGCTCTCAGAGAGCAATTGCACCGAAGTATAGTGCCCGAGGTAGATCAACTCGGGCACCGCATTGAAGAACACGAAGATAGCCAACTGTATGCACCGCAGGATCAGCCGCCCCTGCGGCATCTGCAGAATCGCGGGCGTAGCCAGGCTGAAGAAGATCCACGAAAGAAAAGCCACGCCGACAACGTCCCACAAATAGCGGCCGAAGCTGCTTCGAAAATCCTCGAGGCTCACCCGTGACGTCCGCACGATCATCTCGACGAGATACAAGAAGGACCCGACGCAGGCCGCCCACACCAGGCTCAACAGGAAACCACCGGCGATCCCGAGCATCGGTGCGAATATTCCCGTTGCCGACATGACCGCGGAGTAGACGAACACTGAACCGAGCACGGCCCAGTTTCTCACGGCCAGAATGCCGGCCCGGCTGAAAACCCGCCGGTAGATGTCAAGGGTAACGAGCAGCCACTCCACAAATCACACCGCTACAAGCGCCGAACTCTATCGATGCCGGCGCGCTCCGTCAAACTGTACCGGTGCCTGAATTGTCGGGCGCGCACTGTCTCACCGCGCCGGTACGCCCTCGGCGGCAGTGGAACAAACGCGCGTTGTTCCACTGCTGCGAGGCGCGCGGCGCAAGGCTGATTTCTGACAGGTCGTGTCAGCGGATGCTGGCGGGTGGCTGCGCCGCACGTGCTCTGATGTCACTGAGCCGTCGTGTCAGGGCGCCCCATTCGTCCCTCAGTGCCCGCGGAACTGGCTCGCGCAGCATCTGCGTCCATGGTGGGCCATCGACCGGCCCGCCGATGATACTGTGCTCCACCGCCCGGATCAGGTCAGGAGATGGACGCGGGCCGAGGCGGCGCACGCGCGGGGCAATATGCATGTCACGCACATGCTGCAGGATCACTCCCAAGCGAGTGCGAATCTCCAGCTCCTCCGCCAGCACGGTCCAGTTGAACACCGTGGACTCGCCAGTCAGTGGCCACATGTATTCGTCGATGTCAGTTGCGTACGCTTCGTGATCTTCGCTCATGCGCGCTCCTCATCCACTAGGACCTGCGGTCGGCGTCTCTTCTATGGTCCGCTCTCGTTGGTCGCTAGGCACTGCCAAGTTCGATAATGCTAACGGCGTAGTGTAGGGAGCGGCGGTGGCGGTTGATAGACGCCGGTGTGCCGTTCAGCACACGCTAGGCGGAATTCGTGTGCTCGCCGATACTTGCAACCCGGGATCTCTTCACGAAGGGGAGGGAAGGCCGCTGATTCTGGCGGAGTGCACGACGCACTGTGGAAGGTCAGGCAATGCTGCGGCGAGCGACGTGCATGAGATCGCCGCGCAACACGTCACGCACATGCGGGTTGGTACGGGCGTCGAAAAAGCCGGCGCGCAAGACGATCCGCCGCGCGTCTCTGCCGACCAGGCCGCTGCGCTCGAAACGCTTCATGACCCGCGCCACGTTGGCGCGCGACCCCAGAGCGAATTCAGCGAGGTCGGCATGCGTCAAGGGCAGGTCGAGCACGATGTCGCCGTCGGCATCGCAGCCGAAGTCGCGCGCCAACACCGCCAACTCATGGATCAAGCGGTCCTCGAGCGCGAGTCCGAGCAAGCTGCATTTCTCGTACAGCAAACGGCTCAGTACCCGCCAACTGAACGAGACGATTTGCAGCACGCCGGGCGGCGGCGACGCCGCGACCAGCGCGGCCATCATCTCGTTGGTGATGATGGCAACCGTGGCGTCGGTGAAGGCGCTTGCCGAGAACAGTCGCGGTTGCCCCTTGTCGGCGTACCAGTTGAGACCAAAGAACTGCCCCGGACGGATGAGCTGGACGCAAACCGTTCCCGCGCCGGACGGGCAGCTGACCTTGACGATACCGGACACCAAAAAGTTCACAAAATCGGCGGTGTCCTCTGGGCTGAAGATGCTCTGCCCCTTATTCCAGCGGCCGAGCTGGGCACTGCGCACGAGCTGCTCGACGGCTGCCGCGTTCAGGCCCATGCGTCGACCGACGTCCGCCAACAGGGTGCGAAACCGCTCTTTGGGAATGCTCAGGGACACGCCTCGACTCCGACCTGGGCGCCCTTCCGCGCCGCGTGCCTTGATCGGTTCCATGGATTACGCAGTGAGTCAAGGCGGTGCTGCAGCGGTCGGTCGCGGTGGCAGGGACGGATCGGGCGCAGCGGCATTCGCTCGCTGTCCCGTCGACGGTCCTCTTGCTCCGCAGTCCAGTCCCGGTACAAGGAACGGGAGGGAGAAGAGCGATGATTGAGCCCAATGAGACCTTCGACGGGACTTGGCCCTTCGCCCCACACTTCCATGAAATGAAATCCCGCAGCAGTGCCGCAGCCTTTCAGCTCCATTACGTCGATGAGGGGCCGCGGGGCACCGCACCCATCGTGTGCCTGCACGGCGAGCCGACGTGGGGCTATCTCTACCGCCAGCTGATCGGGCCGCTGGCTGAACACTCTCGTGTGCTGGTCCCCGACCACATGGGATTCGGCAAGAGTGATACGCCGCACGATCGACGGTACACACTGCGCACGCACGTGGAGAATCTTGCCGAATGGATCGAAGCGCTCGATTTGCGCAATATCACGTTTGTCCTGCAGGATTGGGGCGGCCCGATCGGTGTGCAGTTCGCCGTCCGTTACCCGGCGCGTGTGAAGCGGCTGTTCCTCGCCAACACGTTTGCCGGCTACGGGTCTGCCGGCCGCAAGGATCTCCCGCGCCTCGGCGATAGCCCTTGGTTCCGTTGGATCGGTGATGGAATCGACAGCGGTCGCATGGAAGCGGTCCTGCGAAACCTCGGTAGCACCGTGCTCTCGGTCATGAAAATCATCGGCTTCGAGAACAGTGCCGCGGTGAACGACACGTGGCTACGCGCCTATTCCGCGCCGTTTGAGACACCTGAGGAGTGCATCGGCGCCGTCGAGTTTCCGCTCGACGCCTACCACCAGCGCATCCGCGACGTCGTGATCGAAGGCGCCGCGGGCATCGCGGCGCTCAAAGCCATTCCCGCCATGCTGGCGGAAGGCATGCGTGACCACGCCATTCCTCCCGCGCTGGCCATCGCCGACTTCGAGGCGCTGTGGCCGGGGCGGCCGGTGGTGCGCTTAACGGGCGTCGGCCACTTCTGTCAGGAAGATGCCCCCGCAACCCTGGTCGCGCTCATTGAGCAGTTCATCCAGAGCACACCATAGAGGGTCTGTCGGACTGGCCAATGCGCAGCGATCGGCGGGAGTGGTCCACTGAAGAGACGCCGGCCGCAGTAGCGGCGTGTGAAAGGAGGCTCGCATGGTGGGAAGAACGGTAGTGGTCGTCGGCGTCGGTCCGCCGCAAGGTCTGGGAGCTGCGATCGCTCGGCGCTTCGGGCGGGAAGATTTCCACGTCACGGTCATGGGTCGCTCCGCGCCGAAGCTGGATGCGACCCTGCACGACCTGCGTGCCGCCGGGATGCTCGCGGACGCCGTGGTCGGCGACGTGACGGATGAGGCGCTCGTGGCCCGCATCGTTGCCGCCGCCGATTCTGCCGACGCCCCCCTCGAGGCGGCCATCTTCAACGCCGGTGGCAACTGGCCGCGCGCGTTCCTTGCGATGGACGGAGCGTTCCTTGAGGACATGTGGCGCACCAACGCGCTGGCCGGCTTCTTCTTCGCGAAAGCGGCCATCGCGTCGATGCTGCCGCGCCGGCGCGGTGTGCTGATCTTCACCGGAGCGACGGCGTCGTTGCGCGGCCGCGCCAACTTCGGTGGCTTTGCGTCCGCCAAGGCAGCCCTGCGTGCGCTGGCGCAATCGGCGGCGCGTGAATTCGGTCCGCAGGGCATTCATGTGGCCCATGTGGTCGTCGACGGCGCGATTGACGGCGACCGGATCAGCACGTTTCTTCCCGACTTGAAAGCGCAACGCGGCGCGGACGGCTTGCTCGATCCGGACGCGATTGCCGACAACTTCTGGCACCTGTACCGCCAGCCGCGCAGCGCCTGGACACACGAGCTCGACGTTCGGCCCTGGGCCGAGGCATGGTGAGATCGCGTGATGCGGCTCCGGCTTGTGGCGCAGCGTTCGAGCAGTGTGTGCGCTTGCACCGCACGGGCGCCGACGGTAGGAGAATGCATGGTCTGGCGCGAGGTTGTTTCTGGCCGCTGCTCGACACCAGGTACGTATCATGTCGAATTGGGTAATTGACGCGCACGATCGCGACTTTGAGTCCGCGGTCATTGCCCGCTCTGCGGAGACCCCGGTGGTCGTTGACTTCTGGGCACCGTGGTGTGGGCCCTGCCGGACGCTGGGGCCACTGCTGGAGCGCTTGACCGAAGAGCACGGTGGCGCCTTCGTGCTGGCAAAGGTCAACGTCGACGAGAACCCGGAGCTGTCGGCCGCCCTGAACATCCAGAGCATTCCCATGGTCCTCGGCTTCCGCGATCGGCAGGCGGTGGCGGAATTTGTCGGTGCGCAGCCGGAGACTGCGGTGCGCGAGTTCCTGAAAAAGGTGCTGCCGAGTGAGGCCGATCAGCTTGCGAAGCTGGGCACGCAGCTGCTGCAGGAGGGCAAGGCCGCCGAAGCGGAGGCCAGCTTCCGACGCGCACTGGCGGTGGCGCCGCGCCACGACCGCGCCCTGCTTGGCATCGCGGGCATCCTGGCGGAGCGCGACGAGCATGAGGAGGCGCTACGGTTGCTGGAACGTGTCGGTGGTGGTCCGTGGCGCCAGCAGGCTGACCGCCTCGCCGCCGAGATCCGTGTGCGCCAAGGGGGCGGAGCCGGCGAGGCCACGTTGCGTGCTGCGATTGCCGCCGATCCCAACGATCTCGAGGCGCGGTTGCGTCTTGGCCAGACGCTTGCCGCGAATCGACAATATGAGGATGCGCTGCGCGAGTTCCTCGAAATCGTCCGGCGCAGCCGTACGTTCAACGACGGCGCCGCGCGCAAAGCCATGCTCGATATCTTCGAGCTGCTCGGCTCCGAGCATGAAGTAACTGGCCGCTACCGCTCCGAGCTGGCGAAGGTACTGTTCAGCTGAGACGAGGAGGGCCCAGCGCGAGCGCGCTTCCCACCTGCCGTATCGCTTGACCGAGCTCGATTGCGGTGCCGATCGCCGCGCGCGAGTCGCGAACGTCGGTGGCGGGTGGTGTCCAGACGCTGGAGGGTGACGCGCTCGCGTACTCCAGCGGATGCAGCTCCATCATGCTGGCCCCACATCCCATGTGGGAAACGGTCGCCAGGAGCGCAAGCCAGCGGTAGACGCGCACGACGGGAGCCACGCGGCGGCGGGTACTGGAGAGCCTCGCGGCTGTCAAGCCGTGCGCACCGGCAAGTACGGTGTTTCGCGGCCTTCCAGCAAACGGCTTGGGGACGACCCCGCGCGGCTCACCGTTCGATGCGCACCGCTGACTCGACCCGCTGGCCCATGAAGCGCGCGCCGACCTTGGTGAAGCGGTCCGGCACGTCGGTGACGAAGAAGCTGACCGAACCGATTCCGGAACGGCGGAGCAACCCATGCTGCGCGAGGGTCGCGGTCACGGAGTCGGCGGTTGTGCGCGCCGAGTCCACAAGCCGCACCTTGTTGCCCATGACCTCGCCGATAACCCCGGCCAGGAGCGGATAGTGGGTGCATCCCAGAACGAGTGTGTCAATGCCGCTGCGCTTCAAGCTGGTGAGGTACAAGGCTGCGGTATTGCGAGTAACCTCGTTGTCGACCCAGCCTTCCTCGGCGAGTGGCACAAACAGGGGGCACGCCCGGGTGTAGATCTCCAACTCGGGATCGAGCTGCTTCAACGCCCGTGTATAGGCGCCGCTGGCGATGGTGCCTTCGGTGGCAATGACACCGACCTTGCGGTTGCGGGTGCGCTCGACGGCCGCGCTGGCGCCGGGCTCGATCACGCCCACCACCGGGATGTCGAGCCGCTCGCTCAACACATCGAGCGCCGCCGCGGCCGAGGTGTTGCACGCCACCACCAGCATCTTGATGCCCTTGTCAACCAGGAACTCGGCGTTCTCGATGGAGTAGCGGCGGACCGTTTCGGCGGACTTGGTGCCATACGGGTACCGTGCCGTGTCACCGAGATAGATCAGATGTTCGCGCGGCAGAGCATCCATCATGCAATGCATGACGGTGAGACCACCAACGCCGGAGTCGAAAATGCCGATCGCGGCTGCCGCCCCGGTGTCATTGGCGGCGCGGCCGATCGCGCCGCGAGTGCCGTGGGGTGGGCGGTTGCCGTTGGGACTACGGCGGGAGCTTTTCGCTCCAACTGCCGTTCGCATCAAGGCCCCGCCACCAGCCGTTGTGCGACCACGCGATCGGGCGGCGCTTCGCCGAACACCTTCTCCCACACGCCCGCCGGTTCCATGCAAATGTACAACGGCATCTCGGCATCCACGTCGCGCAGCCAGCGCAGCATCTGTCGATACATCTTCACCCGCACGCCGCGCCAGACGCGCTCTTTGCCGTCGGGTCCCGGGACCAGCTCGCTATCGAGGATCGCGGCGTGCTGCGGTCGCGCCTTGATCGCCGCCTTCAAACCGGCGGTCATGCGCAGACTCCCGAGGCTCACCCACGCGACCCGACGCGTATCGAGATGACGAAAGGCCTGTTCGATGATGTCACGGTACCCGTCTTCCCAGCCGTCGTGCGCGATCAGCGGATCGAAGTGAAAAGCAACTCGATACCCAGCGGCTTGGACGCGCGCCGCGGCGGCGATGCGCTGCTCCAATGTCGCCGTGCCCGGCTCGTCGTGGGTGGCGATGACGGCGGCATTCAGCGACCAGGAGACGACCACCCGGTCGCGTGGATCGAGCCGCAGCAGATTGTCGATGCAGTCACTCTTCGTCTTCAGCTCCAGCAGCACGTTCGTGCGCTGCGCAAAAAACGGGACCAGTTCGCTCGACAGATCCGTGAGATGATCAAGTGCCAGGCTGTCGGCCAGCTCGCCGGTGCCGATGCGAAACGTGCGTTGCGGATGGGCGCGCAGCAGCGCGTCAATTTCGGCAAGTCCGTCGCTGGCATTGGTGAAGGCTTTCACTGCCGGGTTGTTCTTCAGGTAATCCTGAAGAAAACAGTAGCTACAATCGAAGGGGCAGTTGGAGGCAAAGTTCGTCACCAAATAGTTGCAGCACACCATTCCCGTGGTTCCCGCCGGACAATGCTGCACGAAGGCGCCGCGGTAACGTTGGATAACGAGGCGGCGCTTGCCCCCGGCAAAGCTGCTAGGCTCCGCGGCGCGCAGGTCGCCGGTGATTTCAACCGCAACCTCCGGCAAGCGTGTGCGCACACGCCGTGCGAGGTCCGACTCTTCTTCGCCGTGTTCGATCCAGATCGACTCGGGGCGCCAGCGTGTGTGGACTGCGGACGGCGCTGCGTTCGTTTCGGGCATCACGCTATTCACGTCTCGTGTTCACTCCGCTCCCGCTAGCACGGCGAACAGCTGCGCGCACGCGGGAGTGGCCGCGGCAGCCAACAGCGCCGCCGCCGCCGCTCGCAGCGTGGCCGCGCTGTTGGCGGTGATCTCGATGCGCAGCGTATCCCCTTCGAGGTACTCCGGCGTAATGAGGCGCACGTGGCGTGGCAGCTCGAGGGCGCGAATGAGCGTCGCGAGCTGATCCTCGGCGGCACTGAGCTGAGGGAAGCGTTCCCGGCGCAACGCCCCTTTGAGCAGTCTGAGCCGGTCATTGCGACCGCTGGCAGCCCGCCGGGCCGCCATGATCGGCGCCGCGGCGAGCACGTCGGCTAACGTGCGGCGATCGCGTGCGGCGATTTCTTCCATCCAAGTCCACAGGTCGCGCAGCTGGTTTTCGCTGGGCCGCAGCTCCTCCACCAGGCCAAGCAGCGCGGACGCATCGGTGGCAGCGAGACGCGCCCAGCGCTCAATCGTCGCTGGGCTGTATCTGCGTTCGGCGGCAAAGGTGCGAAACGTTGCGTCGATAGTCGAATCCATCATTCAGTGCAGCTCTTCGGATTATGAGTGGTCTGCAGGCGACGAGGCACGTTCTTACTATACTGTTGCCGGCGCATAAAGCGCCTCTCGGCCCGATCCTGGGAGCGTGGGCTTCCAGCCCGTCTGGCTGGCTGAGAGCGCGCTGGGCGCTGTCCCGACGTCTAGTGTCCCGCCGATTGGCGGTAGTGTGACCGCCTGCAAATGGCCTTCATTCCAAATCAGCCAGATGAAGGTGGGATCGTCGAGCGGGCGATCGAAGCGGAAGGTTACGTGCGTCGGTCCATTACGCCCTATCTCCGTCACCGTGGCTTGCATGCCCAGGATCTCGATGCGCTCGCCTGTCACGAGGTACGGCGCATGCAACCCGCCACCCTCCAGCTGCATTTCCAAACTGTCCGCGGCGCTGCGATGAAAGTGATGCGGACCACGGGCCCATGACAGGACCCGCCAGGCGGCCGGCATCGGCAGGCGATACAGCTGGCGAAAGAAATATCCATGCAAGCCGACGCGGAGATCCGGGGCGTTGAGAATCACCGGCGTGCGTCCCTCCAGCCCGTCAGTGCCGAGAAGCGGACTCCCCACGGCGCGGGCGACATCTCCGAACAGCATCTGTCGCAGCAGATAGGGTCCGGCGAGCCGCTGAATCGGCGCTAGAACGAGGTGAACGACCGCAAGGCCCCAGCACGAGCCGCTGAGAACACGAGCGCGGAACCCCGGTTGATGCCGCAGCACGCTCCACCAGTTGGTCAGCACCAGCGTGACGATCAGCGCTCCGCCGATCCATGGGACGATGATGCATCGCGAACCGATGGGCGATCCGGCAAATGGCAGCGCCGCGAAGAACGTTCCGGCGAACAGCCATCGCGTGGCCCGTTGTTCAGTGGTCGAGAAGCTGGGCCAGACAGCATGCAGCAGGATGCCGCCGAGACACGTGATCAGCATCGCGACCAGGATCATCATGGGCCTCAAATCGGGGCGCAGAATCCAGACATCTGCATTTCCACCTAGCAGCAGCGCGCCGATGATGAAGACGAGCCGGCCCGGAATCTGCGTGATGTAGAGCAGCGGATCGTTGAAGGGGTCGACGTAGTCGCTGCCGGCGGAGGTTCCCAGACCGAGAAGGCGATACATGACGAAATAGGCCACGAGGCCGCAAACGAAGGGGAGGGCGGCGCGGATGCGCTCCCGCCTGCCGTCTGCGGCGCCGAACGCTTCGTATGCGAAGAGGTAGGCGATGACCCCGAGCGCCGCTTCGCCGGCGCACAGAGAAATCAGAAAACCGACCAGCGACAAGATCCGTCCTGGCTTCCAGTTGTCCTCACGCCAGCGCAGATGGCAGAGCAAGGCCAGAATGCCCACGGCCGCGGCGATTACGATGTGCCGGGTCGCCGTCCAGAACAGCCATCCGTGCACGCCAGCGATGGTGAAGATCAGCGCCGCCAGCGTCGGGTTAGCTGTCGCATCGTGCCTCCCTGCGGGACGCAGGACCCGCTCATACAGTTTTGCCACGCCGACGGCGAGGAGGAGAAACCACAGTGCGACATGGGCTTGGTAGCCGATCGGGTTGAGGCCGAACACGGCATGATCGAGCACCAACGACGCCGAGCTCAGAGGGCGAAAGAACGCCATCTTGAACTTGGGATCGAAGAACCACGGAAGGGCACCGAGGTCCTTCCCTGATTGGATTTGCTGCGGGCTGCCATCGGAGAGGATGTAAAGGTTGAAGGGCCAAAAGGCGGTGACCGGCGACGCGTGTTCCAAAATCGAGAGCTGGATGAAGTCGTCGGCCATGAAGCTGGAAAACGGCAGGTTCCATAAGCCGAGCGCCAGGGCCAGGAGCGCGGCGAGCGCCACCGGACTTGGAACACGAGATCCTGCGGCCGGTGTCCGGCCTGTAGTCCGCTCGCCGTTGGGTCGCTGCATCTTCGCCTCCAGCTGGTAGGTTGAGACGACCCGCAAGGCTCGCGTATTCGTTACAACCGCCGCAGGAGGTCGGCCGCGGCTAGCTGGCGGTAGCGCTCCGCCTCGTCGTGGTGTCCGCGCCGCGCCGCGCCCTGCGCAAGGATGGCGCATTTTTCTTCCAACACCCCCGCCGCCGCGAGGCGTTGGACCGGTGACAGCTGACCTCCGGCGAGCAGGCGTACGAGCGCGGTGACGCGAAAGCGATCCATTCCCCAGAATTGATGGGACAGCTGATCGGCGTGCCCGCCGCGTTTGACGACCAGCGGCCGATCGATCAGCTCTACCGGTGTGTCGCGGGCGATGCGTAGCCAGAGATCGTAGTCCTCACAGGCCGGCAGCGTCTCGTCGAAACCGCCGACGCGCTCGAAGAGGGCGCGCCGGAGCATCACTGCCGACGGGCTCACCAGGCACAGGCGCAAGCTCGCGGCGAAGATATCGCCGCGCGGTTTGCGGTGATGCTTGGCGGGATTCACCCGGGTGCCGTTGCGGATCCAGATCTCCTCGGTTTGGCAAATCTGGGTTTCCGGATGCGCATCGAAGAACGCGAGCTGCGCTGCCAGCTTACCGGTCAGCCACACATCATCCGAATCGAGAAACGCGATCAGCGCGGCACGGCTGCACCGCACGCCCAGGTTACGAGCGGCGGCGACGCCACGGTTCTCCGTCCGAACGATGTGGACGAGCGCGCCGAACTCGGCCGCCAATGCCGCGTGCGTCCCGTCGGTTGATCCATCGTCCACGACGAGGACTTCGCGCTCGCCGCCGCGTTGCGCGCACACCGACGCCACAGCCTCGCGCACCTGGTCGCGACGGTTGAAGGTTGGGATGATCACGCTGACGAGTGCGGACATAGGCAACTAACCTGCCTGCCAAGGCAGAAATCCCACGCAAAGCCGCAAAGGCGCAAAGGGCAAGACGCCAAGAGGGAACACCGTGAGGGGAGATACGTGACAGCCGCGTCGGTGAGGTGAAGGAACATTACTCAGCCTTGCCGTCCTCTTTGCGGCTTGGCGCCTTTGCGTGAGTCCTGCTTTACGCCGAGTGGACGTTTGCCTGGGCGCTACTCCCTTGCGGCTGCTTGAGGCGCAGTGCGCGGTCGAGGATGCGGTCGGCGACCGCGTCCTTGCTCATCAGCGGTACGGTTTCGCGCTGACCGCTGCGATCGATCATGGTCACCGAGTTGGTGTCGACTTCGAAGCCGGTCTGTGTCCCGGCGACGTCGTTGGCGACGATCAGGTCGAGATGCTTGTCGCGCAGCTTGCGTTCGGCGTTGGCGAGTACGTCGTCGGTTTCGGCGGCGAAGCCGACGACCACGCACGGCGACGTGCGTGGCGCGAGCTCGGTGAGGATGTCGACGGTGCGCTCGAGCTCCAGCGTCATGCCGCCCGGACCTTTCTTCAACTTCGTGCTGGCGACGCGCCTCGAACGATAATCGGCAACGGCGGCCGCCATGAGCAGCATGGTGGCGCTGTCGAGCTCGGCATGCACGGCTTGGCGCATGTTCTCTGCCGTCAGTACGTCGATGCGGCGCACGCCGTGCGGGGTCGGCAGAGCGACCGGGCCGGCCACCAGCGTCACCGCGGCGCCGCGCCGCCAGGCGGCGGCAGCCACCGCAAATCCCATTTTGCCGGTCGAGCGATTCGAGATGAAACGGACCGGATCGATGGGCTCGCGATTCGGGCCGGCCGTGACCAGCACGCGCTCGCCATGCATATCTTGTGGACTGAGGGCGCGCTCGATCTCCGCAAGCAGCACGTGCGTATCGGGCAGGCGTCCCTTGCCCTCCCAGCCGCAGGCGAGGAACCCCGCATCGGGCTCGACGACATGGTACCCGTGCGCCCGCAGTCGGCTGAGATTCGCCTGCACGATGGGATTCTCCCACATGTTGACGTTCATTGCCGGCGCCAACACGACCGGCGCGCGTACCGCAAGCATGACGGTGGTGATCAGGTCGTCGGCAATGCCGGCGGCCAGCTTGCCGATCACGTTTGCCGTCGCCGGCGCGATCATGACCGCATCGGCGCCGTCCGCCAGGCGAATGTGCCCGATCTCGGATTCCTGCGTGAGATCGAACGTGTCCGTGGCCACGGGCTGTCCGGACAGCGTCTGCAATGTCAACGGCGTAATGAAGTGCTGAGCGCCGGCACTCAGCATCACGCGTACGCGCGCGCCGGCTTTCACCAACTCGCGCACCAACTCGGCGCTCTTGTACGCGGCGATGCCGCCGGTCACGCCGAGGACGATGCTCTTGCCATTAAGCTGCGGCATCGTCCGCCGTCTCCGACAGCGCTTCCATTTGCCGCATCGTCAAACCCTCTCGCGCCAGCGAATATAGCCCGGCCGAAATGACGGCGACAGCCTGTGTGACCTGGAGGACGATCGAGTACGCCACCGCATCGCTCTCCGAGATGTGAAAAATCGACAGCGCCAGCACACATCCGAAATTGAACAGGCCAATCCCGCCGGGCGCCGACGGCGCGGAGACCGCGATCGCGGTGATTGCCGTCAGCACGACACCTCCGACCACCAGCGGAACGTCCAAGCCGAACTCCAAGATGCCGAGGAGGTAGATGCAGGAAATCGCCAGCCACAGGTACAGCGACCACCCCAGCAGCTGGATGAAAGTGCGGGGACGATCGAGGATCTCGAGCGCGTGTGCGAAGGAGCCGAAGAAATGATCGATGGGCTGCGCGAACCGTTGGGGCAGGGGACGCAGCCCCAGGCGTAAGAGCCGCAATGCCAATGCTTCTTGCCAGCGCACAAACGCCACCGCGCCACCCAATAGTGCCACGACCCCACACAAGCCGTATCCCAGGCGGCGGACATCCGTGGAGACTGGCACCAGCGTCGTCGCCACACCGAAGAGCAACAGGATGGTGAAGAAATCGAAGATGCGCTCGAGCACGACTGTCGCGAGAATCCCGCCGAGCGGTTGGCGCTCTTTGCGGCTGACGAGCACTGGCCGTATGACTTCACCGATACGCAAAGGCAGCACATTGTTGGCCATGAAGCCGATGTAGGTCGCATCGACCAGGGTGCGCATCGATGGGGTGCCGACCGGCCGCAACAGGATCCGCCAGCGCTGCGCCCGGATGTAGAGCGTCCACACCGTGACAGCGAATATCGGCAAGGCATAGGCGTAGCGTGCACCGGCAAGTGCCGCGTACGCCTTGGCCCATTCCACGTTGCGCAGCGCGAAGCCGAGGAACACCACGGAGATGACGATGCTGAGACCGATACGAACGGGGCGGCTCACAAGCGACCTTCGGTTTGCGGGTCAATCGAAACGGGCGCGACCTGGACTGTCGCGGGCGCGTGCGCGGCATGCGGACGGGCGTTAAGTAGCCCACGGACCAAAAACGCGGCACCGGCGAGGAGGATCGCGCTGCCGACCCCTTGGAGGGGACTTTCGAGCACAATGCCGGCACCCAGCATCAGGAGAAAGGTGCCGGCGACGCGTTTCCCCTTGCCAGCCTGCGCCGTGGTGTCGGAATCAGCCATGCTGGCCATTCCCCAAGGAGCGCCACACGTGAACGGCGCGCTGGATCGCGGTCAGATTCACCAGCAGCGCCAAGGCGACAATCACGAGGATGACCATCGAGTAGTGCTGCCCGGCCACCCACGGACCCGTCAGTCGCTCGCACAGTGCGCCGAAAATGGTTCCAAAGCCGAGGATGACGTAGCGCTCGGGCCGTTGCAGCAGGCCGACGCGACAGACGGCTCCCAACCCTTCGGCGCGCGCGCGGGTGTAACTCACGATCAAGCCGCCTAGCATGGCGAACAGCACCGGCCACACGACCCAGGAGTCGCGGAAGAAGGCGGCCAGGCCGAGCAGGCTGATCGAGTCGGCGTAGCGATCAATGATCGAATCGAGGAACGCGCCGCGCAAGCTGCTGCCGTTGGTGCGTCGGGCCACGCGGCCATCGATGATGTCGAGCGTGCCGGTGAACAACAACAGCCATCCGCCGGTAAACAGCATGCCGCGCGCGTAGCACGCCGCAACGACAATGCTGCCCACCAGTTGTGCGCAGGAGAGCATCGTCGGCGAGATGTGCCACTGTACACACAGATCCTCGAAGGGGCGCAGGTTCTCCATGTACCAACCGCGGATTCCCGACCCAAGGACCAGCGACCCGCCGACATCAGCGGCGCCCGTGGCGCGGCGCCGGTAGCTGCCAATACTTACCGTCGCGGTCACCGCGATGAATGCGAGGATCGCGACGGCGAAGGCCTCATCGAATGTCGAGCTGTGATGGTCCACGCACGTACAGTTTCAGCCCGCGCTGTGCAGCTTGACTAGCAGCATGTCGAACCTGCCGTCTCGCAGGCGCCGCAATTGCTGCATTCCTCGGTCATGACGTGGACATCCCTGACAGTCTCCGGTTCGCAGAAGACGAGGGCTAGCACATGACGCGCCCGCAGTCGACGGGGCCGGCGACCTCACGGAGTTGTTTCCTGCGCCGCGCGACGGTACTCTCAGCCCTATCATGCAGTCCGTCGACGCCGCCCCGTCCCCGCATCGATTCACCCGTGCGGAGTACCACCGTCTGGCCGCGGCGCAGCTCTTTGTTGACGAGCGCGTCGAGCTCCTGAACGGAGTCATCGTCACCATGAGTGCCCAACGCAGCGCCCACGCCTCGACGGTACAGCGCTTGTTCCGTTTGCTTCTCGAGGCGCTCGGAACGCACGCGACGGTGCGCGCCCAAGCGCCCATCATTCTCGACGACTGGAGCGAGCCGGAGCCCGATATCGCCCTTTGCGAGCCGGATGCCCAGGACTACGCGCGCGAGCATCCGAAAGCGAGCCAGGTGCGGCTGGTCATCGAGGTTGCCGACACATCGCTCACCTACGATCGAACGCAGAAGGCTTCGTTGTACGCCGCAAGCAACATCCCGCTGTATTGGATCGTCAACCTCGTGGAGCGCCGGGTTGAGATGTTTTCCGATCCCGATCCCACGGCAGGGCGGTACCGTTCCGAAGCACCGGCAACAACTGCGAACACTCTTGTGCTCCCGGGTGGAACACCGCTCGCGGTCGCCGCCGTTCTCCCGCCGAGTTGAAGCGGCTCGCTTTTCGGTACCAACGGGAAGCGGGCCATAGGAGAAGCCCGCCACCAGCCGCAGGCCCTATGCGGCGCCGCGGGTTTGCAGCAAACGGGGACTGGGGTGCAAGCGGTGCGATTAGAAACGAACGCAACGTTTGCACCCCACGTCCCCATTGGTTGGTACGATGGGTGTCTGTGACTTTCATTCAGTCGCGTCCCACATTACCATGGGTGTCTCTGACCTTTCCTGCTTCAGCCGTCGGCGCGTCGCCGATAGAGCGTCAACTCGAGGCGTCCATGAGGAAAGTCATAATGCGAGAAGGTTGCAACACGAACGTCCGCGTGCGCCACCGGTTCCAGTGCATACTCGCTGCGGATCGCCTGGTCCATGCGCTGGACCGTGCGCACGCGTTCGACATCGACATCATTCTCGATAGCGCCGGTACGTACAAGCGATCGCGGCCGGGAAAAGTTATTGATATCGATAGCACTCATGGAGCCGGGAAAGTAGTAGTCGAACCGAAGATTGCGCCACTCACCCGACGCGTATGCCGCTTCGGAGAGGACCGTCCATTCAAGCTGCGGGAAGTCGACGAGCATCGTCGGGTAGGGCATCGCGAGGCAGCAGTCGTAGTCACCATAGTATTGGGTAGGATCCCATACAGTTAGTACCTTCGCCGGCTCCGTCGGTAGCGACTTCCGAAGGAAGCGGAACTCTTCTTGGTATCCGTAGTTCATTCGATACGTCACAAAAAAGCTGTACGTCAGCAGCGGCGCGGCGAGAGCCGCCGCGACGACGCGCTTCCAGGAAGAAGCCAGGACGCGCCCATCAAGAAACCGACCATACAGGAGAAGACATCCCTTCCCGCACGCGAGGAAGAGCAACAGCACGTAGATCGTAAAGTAACCCGTCGACGGCAAATTGGTGATCCCTGCGTGCATGGAGAGCACTGGAGGAAATGAAAAGATCGCCATCGGACCAAACACCGTCGCCAGGTCGGTCCAGGCCTTCCGGCGCAGGGAATACGCGGTCCAGTACCATATGGGCAGCAGGACTACCGACGGCAGAAACAGATCCAACGCCGGAACGGCCGGAAGCAGCAGATGTTGAACCATCAACGGTAGGTAAAGCCCGTACATGGTAAACGCGGAAAGGCCGACAATGCCCCTCCCGTGCAAGAAGGCGTTGATATTTCCGGAGTGAAATGAAAACAGAAGAACCATCCCGAATCCTAGGCCAAGGGCGTAGCCGACAAAGCGTCTTCGGCACAGCCACAACGCCTTCCAGCCTTGTGGATTCACGCCGACAAATAAAGGCACTGCGGGCATCAGCAAAGCTGCCTCCGCACGAAACAGACAGCCCAGTGCCGTGGCCGAGAACAGGACGCATTGCAGAACGATTCCGCGCTCACCGTCGCGGACAGCCGCAAATGCGAGCGCACTGGAGAGCCAGAGCGCGAGCGGGATGAGGTGCGTCGAGTCGGACACCGAGAGCCGTACGTACATCGGCGTAACTGCCACGAGAAGGCCGAGGACCAAGGACAGATTCTCTCCGTAGCCGGATCTCCGCGCCGCATGCCAAGCCATCAGGACGCAAGCAATTCCCGTGATCAGGTTCAGGCCCACGAGCCCATCGAATCCAAACGAAAGATCGAATGCGATGAGTCGCATGGGGAGTGGGAGATACGCGGTACTTTGCGTAAAAATCCGTCCCGTCCAGGGCAGGTTCGCGATCGTGAAGTACCAATTGACGGGAACCGCAGGAACGATGAGACGAGCGAGCAGCGCGAGCACGGCAAGCGCAACACCAGTGCGGCCGGTCGCATCCCATCGCAACCGACGCACTCCACGCGATAGCCAAA
>Ga0265332_10000149_pt1 | contig 56225 bp, 50 predicted proteins | sample 41926metaG_FD_202084 | JGI IMG/M metagenome (GOLD analysis project Ga0265332, IMG submission 202084) | Rhizosphere microbial communities from Carex aquatilis grown in University of Washington, Seatle, WA, United States - 4-19-26 metaG | ecosystem: Host-associated > Plants > Roots > Rhizosphere...
TGTTTCTGGTCGCCTGGTTCCTGCGCGGCCCGTTGCCTGGTGAGGCGCGAGTTGCCGTGTCTTCGGCGCGCGTACTGCAGTCCGCCAGGAGTTTCGCGCCACTCGAGATGCTCGCGACGCCGACCTTTTGGCTGTTGTACCTGATGTTCGTGATGATTTCGGCGAGCGGGTTGATGGCCACTGCGCAGATTGCCGTCATCGCAAAGAACTACGGCATTTCCAACGAAGTGCTGTTCCTGGGGGCTTCCACGCTTACGGTGGCGCTGATCGTCGACAACGTCATGAACGGGATGGCCCGGCCATTTTTTGGCTGGATCTCGGACAAGATAGGACGCGAGCCCACCATGGCGCTCGCCTTTGGTCTTGGCGGCATTGCCTATTGGCTGCTAGGCGCGCTCGGCACGAATCCGTGGCTGTTCGTGCTGTTCGCCGGGCTCATCTTCTTCACCTGGGGTGAAATATTCAGCCTGTTTCCGTCCACATGCACCGATACGTTCGGTCCCAAGTTCGCGACCGTGAATACCAGCCTTCTTTATACGGCAAAGGGAACGTCTGCCTTTCTGGTGCCGCTTGCGAACGTATTGAAAGACGCGACGGGCAGCTGGCATTCGGTCTTTGTGGTGACCGCGATCGCCAACTTTGTCGTGGTAGCGCTCGCGCTCTTTGTGCTGCGCCCGATGCGCGCGCGGCAGCAGACCATGGGTGACGCCGCGCTCGTTGCGCAGAAGTCCGTCGCCGGATAGCTTGCAGTTGCCCGCGCCGCCCCTCATCGTCGGGACGGCGCGGGCCCGCATCCGAGGCGAATTCGGTAATGCCCGACGATGTCACGAGCGGAGCAAGTCATGGCACATGATGCAATTGGAATCGCAAGACCGGCGACCGGCGTTGCAACGGCCGGCGACCCGCCGAAAGCCGACAACGTCGAGATCAATCGCGAGGCGCAGGAGACCGACGGCTTTCAGCTCGTCATCGACGCGCTGAAGCTGAACGGCATCGACACGATCTTCGGGCTGCCGGGCATCCCGATCACCGATCTCACGCGCCGCATGCAGAAGAACGGCCTGCGCGTGATCTCGTTCCGCCACGAACAGAACGCCGGGTATGCGGCATCGATCGCGGGCTTCCTCACGAAGAAGCCCGGCATCTGCCTGACCGTGTCCGCGCCGGGCTTTCTCAACGGCGTCACCGCGCTCACGCATGCGACGGTCAACTGCTTTCCGATGATCCTCATCAGTGGCTCCTCGGAGCGCGAGATCGTCGACCTGCAGCAGGGCGATTACGAGGAAATGGACCAGCTCGCGATCGCGAAGCCGCTGTGCAAGGCGGCGTTCCGCGTGCTGCACGCCGAGGACATCGGCGTCGGCGTGGCGCGCGCGATCCGAGCCGCCCTATCGGGTCGCCCCGGTGGCGTGTACCTCGACCTGCCCGCCAAGCTGTTCCCGCAGGCGATGGACGCAATCGCCGGCAGGAACTCGCTCATCAAGGTCGTGGATGCGGCGCCGCGCCAGATTCCCGCGCCGGACGCGGTGCAGCGTGCCGTCGACCTGCTGAAGAGTGCCACGAAGCCGCTGATCATCCTCGGCAAGGGCGCGGCCTATGCGCAGGCCGACGCCGACATCCGTGCGCTGGTCGAAAAAACGGGCATTCCCTACCTGCCGATGTCGATGGCCAAGGGCCTCCTGCCCGACACGCACGGCCAGTGCGCGTCGGCCGCGCGCTCGTACGTGCTGCCCGAGGCCGACGTCGTGATGCTGATCGGCGCGCGCCTCAACTGGCTGCTGTCGCAGGGGAAGGGCAAGACGTGGGGCGGGGCGAGCTCCAAGTCGTGGGGCGGACAGAAGTTCGTGCAGGTCGACATCTCGCCGCAGGAAGCGGACAGCAACGTGCGCATCGAGGCGCCCGTGGTTGGCGACATCGGCTCCTGCGTGTCGGCATTGCTCGGGGCGATCGGTTCGAACTGGGCGAAGCCGCCTGCGGAATGGACCGGTGCCATCGACGAGCGCAAGACGAAGAACGTCGCGAAGATGGCCGAGACGCTCGCGAAGAATCCCTCGCCGATGAGCTTCCAGAGCGCGTTGAACGTCGTGCGCGACATCGTCAAGGCGAATCCCGACGCGATGCTGGTGAACGAGGGCGCGAACGCGCTCGACTTCACGCGCAGCATCGTGGACATGTACAAGCCGCGCAAGCGGATCGACGTGGGCACATGGGGAATCATGGGCGTCGGCATGGGCTACAGCGTGGCCGCCGCCGTGGTGACCGGCCAGCAGGTGATTGCGGTCGAGGGCGACAGCGCCTTCGGCTTCTCCGGCATGGAGACCGAGACGATCTGCCGCTACAACCTGCCCGTGTGCATCGTCATCATGAACAACAACGGCGTCTACCGCGGCGACGAGAAGAATCCCACGGGCGGCCCGGATCCGTCGCCGCTGGTGTTCGTCAAGGACGCCCGCTACGACAGGTTGATGGAGGCGTGGGGTGGCGTCGGCGCCCACGTGAAGACGCCCGACGAGCTCCGCAACGCAATGGAGGCGGCGATCCGATCGCGCCGGCCGACGCTCATCAACGCGGTCATCGACGAGGGCGGCGGCACGGAGAGCGGCCGCATCACCAGTCTCAACCCCAGCGCGAAAAAGAAACCATGATTTCACGCGAACGCTGCAACTCGACGGGCGCCGGCCGTGTGCCCGCCGCGTTGAGCGTCGTCGCGCCCACGATGATTAACGCGACGTCGCACAGCCGACGCCGCTCCAACACGGCGATGCATAGGGGAACGCAATGAGCAAGGCATTGGACGGCGTCCGCATCCTGGACTTCACTCACGTGCAATCGGGCCCGACCTGCACGCAGCTTCTCGCCTGGATGGGCGCCGACGTCGTGAAGGTCGAGCGCGCCGGCGAGGGCGACATCACGCGCGGCCAGCTGCGCGACATTCCGGGTGTGGACAGCCTTTATTTCACGATGCTGAACCACAACAAGCGCTCGATCACCGTCGACGCGAAGAATCCCAAGGGCAAGGCGATCCTCGAGGCGCTGGTCAAGAAATGCGACGTGCTGGTCGAGAACTTCGCGCCGGGCGCGCTCGACCGGATGGGTTTCACGTGGGAGCGCATCCAGCAGCTCAACCCGCGGATGATCGTCGCGTCGGTCAAGGGCTTCGGGCCCGGGCCGTACGAGGATTGCAAGGTGTACGAGAACGTCGCGCAGTGCGCCGGCGGCGCCGCGTCGACCACGGGCTTCGACGACGGGCCGCCACTCGTCACCGGGGCGCAGATCGGGGACTCCGGCACGGGATTGCATCTCGCGCTCGGCATCGTCGCCGCGCTCTATCAGCGCAACACCACTGGCCGCGGGCAGAAGGTGCTGGCGGCGATGCAGGACGGCGTGCTCAACCTGTGCCGCGTCAAGCTGCGGGATCAGCAGCGCCTCGATCGCATGCACGTGATGGAGGAATATCCGCAGTACCCGAACGGCAAATTTCTCGAAGCCGTGCCGCGCGCCGGCAACGCCTCGGGTGGCGGCCAGCCCGGCTGGATCCTGAAGTGCAAGGGCTGGGAAAAGGACCCCAACGCATACATCTACTTCATCACGCAGGCGCCCGTGTGGGCGGACATCTGCAAGGTGATCGGCCACGAGGAATGGCTCGCCGATCCACGCTACGCCTCGCCGAAGGCGCGACTGCCGCACCTCATGGAGATCTTCGGCGAGATCGAAAAATGGACGATGACCAAGAACAAGTTCGAGGCGATGGACATCCTGAACAAGCACGACATCCCGTGCGGACCGATCCTGTCGATGAAGGAGCTGGCCGAGGAGCCGTCGCTGCGCAAGTCCGGCACCGTGGTCGAGGTCGACCACCCCACGCGCGGCAAGTACCTGACGGTCGGCAACCCGATCAAGATGTCGGATAGCCCATCCGAGGTGAAGCGCTCGCCGCTACTCGGCGAGCACACCGACGAGGTACTCGCCGAGCTCGGCTACGACAAGGAAGGCATCGCGGCGCTGCGCGCCGAGAAGGTCATCTGACGCGCGACGATCCGTACGTGCCGCGCGCCGCTTCCGCGCCGGCCAGGTCAACCCTCAAGGATAGGCCCCATGTCAAAGAACAAGAATGCGGTACGGCAGGTGCTGGACAAGGTGAAGGCCGAAGGCCGCACGTCGTTGACGGCGCCCGAAGGCAAGCAGGTCTGCGACGCCTACGGCATCGCGGTGCCGAAGGAAGGGGTGGCGACGTCCGCCGCCGAGGCCGCGAAGCTCGCGTCCGGCATGGGCTTTCCGGTGGTGCTGAAGATCGTGTCGCCGGCAATCCTGCACAAGACCGAAGCCGGCGGCGTGATCGTCGGCGTGAAGAGCGCGGAGGAGGCCGAGAAGGGCTTCGCGACGATCATGGCCAACGCGAAGAAATACGACGCGAAGGCGAACCTCCTCGGCGTGCAGGTGCAGCAGATGCTGGCCGGCGGGCAGGAGGTCATCATCGGCGCCGTCACCGATCCCGCTTTCGGCAAGCTTGTGGCGTTCGGGCTTGGCGGCATCCTGGTCGAAGTGCTGAAGGACATCACGTTCCGCCTCGCGCCGGCGTCGCGCGAGGACGCGCTGTCGATGCTGGACGGCATCGCCGCCGCCGAGATTCTCAAGGGTGTGCGCGGCGCCGACCCGGTCGACCGCGAAGCGCTGGCCGGATTGATCTCGAAGGTGTCGCAGCTCATCGCCGACTTCCCGGAAATCGCGGAGATGGACTTGAACCCGGTGTTCGCGACGAAGAGCGGCGCGACCGCCGCCGACGTCCGCATTGTCGTCGACTGGAATCCCGCGCCGGCGCGCTTCCGCCCCGCGGAGGCGGATGTCGTCCGCTCGATGAACCGGATCATGAAGCCCGACGCCGTGGCCGTCATCGGTGCATCGTCCGAGGAAGGCAAGATCGGCAACTCGGTGATGAAGAACCTCATCAACGGCGGCTACAAGGGAAAGATCTACCCGATCAACCCGTCCGCCGCAGAGATCATGGGGATGAAGGCGTACAAAAGCGTCAAGGACGTCCCCGGCGACATCGACGTCGCGGTGTTCGCGATCCCCGCCAAATTCGTCGCCGCGGCGCTCGTCGAATGCGGCGAGAAGAAGATTCCCGGCGCGGTGCTGATCCCATCGGGATTCGCCGAGACCGGCAACGTCGAGGGCCAGAAGGAGATCCAGGAGATCGGGCGCAAGTACAACGTGCGCCTGATGGGCCCGAACATCTACGGCTTCTACTACACGTGGAAGAACCTCTGCGCGACGTTCTGCACGGCCTACGACGTCAAGGGACATGCGGCGCTGTCGTCGCAGTCGGGCGGCATCGGAATGGCGATCATCGGCTTCTCGCGCTCGGCCAAGATGGGCGTTTCGGCGATCGTCGGCCTCGGCAACAAGTCGGACATCGACGAGGACGATCTCCTTCTCTTCTTCGAGCAGGACGAGAACACGCACATCATCGCGCAGCACTGCGAGGACCTGAAGGACGGACGCGCGTTCGCCGAGGTCGCGAAGCGCGTGTCGAAGAAGAAGCCAATCGTGATGCTGAAGGCCGGACGCACTAGCCTCGGCGCCCGCGCCGCAAGCTCGCACACCGGGGCGCTCGCCGGCAACGACAAGGTCTACGAGGACGTACTGAAGCAGTCGGGCGTCATCCGCGCGCGCAGCCTGCGCGATCTCCTCGAGTTCGCGCGCGGCATCCCCGTGCTGCCGACGCCGAAGGGCGAGAACGTCGTGATCATCACCGGCGCCGGCGGCTCCGGCGTGCTGCTCTCCGACGCCTGCGTCGACAACAAGCTGTCGCTGATGGCGATGCCGCCCGATCTCGATGCCGCGTTCCGCAAATTCATACCGCCGTTCGGCGCCGCCGGCAACCCGGTCGACATCACCGGCGGCGAGCCGCCGAAGACCTACCAGAACACGATCCGCCTCGGCCTCGAGGAGCCGCGCATCCACGCGCTCATCCTCGGCTACTGGCACACAATCGTGACGCCGCCGATGGTGTTCGCGAAGCTCGTCGTCGAGGTCGTCGAGGAAATGAAGGCGAAGGGCATCCATAAGCCGATCGTCGCCTCGCTCGCCGGCGACGTGCAGGTCGAGGAGGCCGCCGAATATCTTTACCAGCACGGCATTCCGGCTTACGCCTATTCGACGGAAATTCCCGTTGCGGTACTCGGAGCGAAATACCAATGGGCGCGCGGCGCGGGCCTCATCTGAGTGCGGCGGGGTCGCGCCGCCTCAATTCCCCGGACCGGAATGCCCGGACGCCGGCGCCGGGCATTCGCACGCGCGAAACGGCGTGATCGGGCGCATTACGCAGGAAGCGCCACGGTCCGCGGCAGCACAGGCCGCCTGAGATAGACTCCCGTCTGTCTTCCTGATCGACCCGCCGGCCGGCGTCACAGCGCGAGCCGGCGGGCGCGCCGTTGCGCGAGCGTCACGCATTCCATGAACGCCAACCTGTTCGGCCTCCTTTCCGACCATTTCGCCGAAAATGCGGAACAGCCCTGCCTGCTGATCCCCGGCGGCGCGGTCGTCCACTACGACGACCTCGAACGCATGTCGGCGCGCATCGCCCACGTGCTGCGCGACGCCGGCTGCGTAACCGGCGACCGCGTCGCCGCGCAGGTCGACAAGTGCTGGGAGGCGCTTGCACTCTATCTCGGCTGCCTGCGCGCGGGCCTCGTATTCCTGCCGCTCAACACCGGCTACCAGAAGGGCGAGCTCGCGTATTTCTTCGACGACGCCGAGCCGCGCGTGATCGTGTGCCGGCCCGAGTCCGCGGCGATGGTCGCGGCGCTGCGTCCCGCGAGCGTCGTGCGCACGCTTGCCCCCGGTAGCGGCTCCCTGCTCGATGCGGCCGCCGATGCGCCCGACGCATTCGAGACAGTCACGTCGCGACCCGACGATCTCGCCGCGATCCTGTACACCTCCGGCACGACCGGCCGTTCCAAAGGCGCGATGCTGTCGCACCGGAACCTCAGCAGCAACGCGCTGACGCTGGTCGAGGCCTGGGGCTTCACCCGGGGCGACGTGCTGCTGCACGCGCTGCCGACGTACCACGTGCACGGGCTCTTCGTCGCGTGCCACTGCGCGCTGCTCGCGCAGGCGCGGATGCTGTGGCTGCCGAAGTTCGATCCGAAGGAAGTCCGCGCGCTGCTTCCGCGCGCGACGGTGATGATGGGCGTGCCGACGTTCTACTCGCGACTTCTCGCGGAGCCCGATTTCGGCGCCGCCGACTGCCGCAGCATCCGCCTCTTCATCTCCGGCTCTGCGCCGCTGCTGCCCGAGACGTTCGCCGCGTTTCGCGAGCGCACGGGGCACACGATCCTGGAGCGCTACGGCATGTCGGAAACCGGGATGAACACGTCGAATCCGCTCGACGGCGAGCGCATCGGCGGCACCGTCGGCCCGGCGCTTCCCGGCGTGTCGGTCCGCATCGTCGACGCCGATGGCGCGCCATGCGCACCGGAGGCAGTCGGTGCGATCGAGGTCAGGGGACCGAACGTGTTCGCAGGCTACTGGCGCATGCCGGAGAAGACGCGCGACGAATTCACGGGGGACGGCTACTTCCGCACGGGCGACATGGGCGCGCTGACCGGCGACCGCTATGTGCGCATTGTCGGCCGCGCAAAGGATCTCATCATCACTGGCGGCCTCAACGTGTACCCGAAGGAGATCGAGGAGAAAATCGACGCGCTGCCGGGCGTGGTCGAATCCGCGGTGATCGGCGTGGCCGACGCCGATTTCGGCGAGGCCGTGACGGCCGTCGTGGTGCCCGGCGCCGGGCATTCGCTGTCCGAGTCGGGCGTCATCGCCGCGCTGAAGGCGGAAATCGCGGGCTTCAAGGTGCCGAAGCGCGTGTACTTCGTCGACGACCTGCCGCGCAATTCGATGGGCAAGGTCCAGAAAAATGTGTTGCGAAATCGGTTCGGCGGCACGAAGAAGAAGTAGGGTCAAACCCGCGTGACTCATCGCGGCTGCCGGCGACGCGCCGCCCTCGCTGAAGCGGCGAGCGCAACCTCGGCTCGCCGCTCACCTCGCGCAGCCCGTCGCTGCCATCCGCCTGCGCTGCGACGAGTAGGGCGGAAATCGGGGTCGCTTCACTCCGCGCCGCACATGTCGCGCAGCCCGTCGCTGCTATCCGCCGCAAGGTGCGACGCCCAGGGCAGAAGCCGTTATCGCTTCGCCATGCGCCGCTCGGTTCGCGCAGCCCGCCGCTGTGCCACGATGGCTCATGCCACTTGCCACGCCTTCCAGAGCATATAGGCGGCGAGCACATAGAGAAACACCGCGAACGCCTTGCGCAGCCGCGCCACCGGCCACCGGTGCGCGGCGCGCGCGCCGAACGGCGCCGCGAGGACGCTCGACGCGACGATCGCAAGCAGCGCCGGCACATAGACGAATCCGATGGAGTGCGGCGGCAGACCCTGCGCCCGCATGCCGGCCAGGATGTAGCCGATCGTGCCGGCCACCGCGACCGGAAGGCCGAGCGCCGACGAGGTGGCGACGCATTTGCGCAGATTGATGTTGCAGGCCGCCATGAACGGCACGGACAGAAACGCGCCGCCGGCGCCGACCATGCTCGATACCAGTCCGATGCCGCTGCCGACCGCGAACAATCCAGCCGCTCCGGGCAGCGCGCGCGTGGGCGCGGGCTTGCGGTCGATGAGCACCTGCGTCGCGGCGATCGCAATGAACGTTCCGAAGAACGCCGCGAGGAACGCGGTCGACATGATGCCGACCGCCTGCGAGCCGGCCAGCGCACCGACGATCATGCCGGGCGCCATGCCCGCGACGACGCGCCAGACCACGGCGCCATGCCGGTGATGCTCGCGCGTGGATGCGACGCCGGTGAACATGATCGTGGCCGTCGCCGTTCCGAGCGCGAGATGGATGACGTGCTCCGGCGGAACGCCCTGGTTCGTGAACACGATCGTCAGCAACGGCACCATCGCCATGCCGCCGCCGATCCCGAGGAGCCCCGCGAGAAAGCCGAGCGCCGCACCCAGCAGCAGGTACAGTGCGATCAGCGAGACATCCACCGCGCGCTCACGCTTTCTTCTTCATGAGGCGCAGGACGTAGGCCCATTCCGCCGGATCGACCGGGGTGATCGAAAGCCGGTTGCCGCGCTGCAGGACGCGCATGCGCTCGAGCTCCGGGTGGAGGCGAAGCTCGGCGAGCGAGACAAGACGCGTCTTTTCGACAAACCTGACGTCGACGTTCACCCAGCGCGGCGCATCGCGGCTCGACTTGGGATCGAAATGCAGGTTCCGGCGATCGAACTGCGTCGCGTCCGGATAGGCCTGCGCGGAGACTTCGACGATGCCGGCGATGCCGGGCTCGGGACAGCTCGAGTGATAAAAGAAGACGCGGTCGCCGAGGCGCATCTGGTCGCGCATGAAATTGCGTGACTGATAGTTGCGCACGCCGAACCAGGGCGTCGTCTTGCTCTTCGCCGCGGCGAGATCGTCGATCGAGAACTCGTCGGGCTCCGATTTCATCAGCCAGTAGCGCACGCGGTCCTCGCCATCTTCAGGTTCGAAAGGAAAACTGCCTCGGGTAGCGGCGCGGCACCGAATGCGTCGCCTTCTCGGATGACCGCCGATTTTACCTCGACGCCATCGGCGGGGTCCGCCCGACTCGATCGGGAGACCGGATCACGCGGGCCGCATGACGTCAAAGGCCACGGTCAGCCGCTCGCCGTCGTCGAACGGTCGCGTGCCGTGCCACATCGTCGACGGAAAAATGACGAGGCGGCCCGGCTTCGGCTCGATAAGCCGCTCCGCGTGCAGCGAGAGCCCGAGCTCCCTCTGAGGCTCGCCGAGCGCGAGCCAGCCCGCATGCCCTCCCGGACTGTCCATCCCGTCCGGAAGCGCAATGTAGAGCGCCGAGCTCAGCCAGCCTGCCGGATGCACGTGGTTGGCGCGAAAACCGTTGCCGCGCAAACGCACGGACCAGGAGCCGCTGAAACGCGGCGTTCGATCCCGCCGCGGCGAAAGGGTCGGGTGCCGCGGATGGGGTGCGGGCAATCCCGCAACATGCGCTTCGGTGGCGGCCACAAGCGCCGAACGCAGCGCGACGATCTCGGGCTCGGTGCGCGCAAGCAGCGCGCCATCGGTCTGCGTCCCGCCGCGCACCGATTGGTCCAGATGCCGGGAGCGTGCCTGATGCAGACCTCTCAGCACTTCCGCCAGACGCGCGAGCGGCGGCAGGCGGTCGGCGAGGTCGACCACGCTGACGAGGCCCTCCTGCCCCTCCAGCCATTCGCTTCGTACATCGCCGGACAATCGCCATGCAATCGACGCGTACGGCCATATCGGCGCCGCGTCCGGTGCATCGAACCAGCGGTCGATCAGCATCGTTGCCGCCTCGATCCGGCCGTTTCTCAGCTGATGCCGGACCAGGCGAACCGCCAGCATGACGTGGTCGACGCCTGCGAATCGGTCGAAGCACACGTCGGCCGCGGCAACCGATCCGGTTTCCGACAGCACGACGGCTTCGTTGGCGAGGAGGAACGGCACTTCGCCCACCGCTTCGCGGCCGCGGCGAATCGCAGCCTGCGCGGCATCGAAGCGATCGGCCTGGATCAGTGTTGTCACCAGCAAATGCCACAGCTCCTCGTTGCCGGGCATTGACGTCAACGCACGCTCGATGGACGCCGCGAACGACTGCTGGCCGCCCAGCATGAAGCGAAGCTACAGCAAGTCGTTGTGGCCGGCGATCCAGCCCGGATTCTGCGCGAGGAGGGCGTCGAGTTCGCGGATCGCGCGGTCGCCGTCGCGGGACGCGAGCATCGCGGCGTACATGCCGAGCAGCACGTCGCCGTCCGCCGGCGCGAGAGTTCGCGCGCGCTCGAACGCAGCCAGCGACGGCCGCCCGGCCTCGAGCAGCATGCGCACATGACCATGCGCGATGCGGGCATCGTTCGGCGCGAGCCTGGCAGGCAGCGGCCTCGAAGGCAGGGATTGCCGCCAGCCGGTCGTCAAGGGCCCGGTGGAGCAGGGCCGATCATTGCCACAGCCGCGCATCGGCTGGAAATCGCCGAGCGGCGGCCGCGACAATCGGCAGCGCCTCGGCCTCGTCCTGCGACGCAAGCGCCGCTTCGGCGAGAATCTCGTGCGCATGCGCGTCGCCCGGATGGCTTTTGGCGCGGGTCAGTGACTCGGTAAAGTCCGGCATTGCCCTGGCGCGAGGCTCGATTCGGCAGGATGAGACCGGAGCGCGCTCGGCGTCGCGGTCGAATGCCAAAGTCCGATGACAACGGATGGCCACGCCGGGGCCCCGCAGCGTCTCGAGCGGGCCCGATCGAACCCGTGCGCATCCGCCCCGACCCGCACCGTGTTACCTGCCGCGGCTGCGGAGGAGCGGCTCGTGCGGCAGCCTTCTGCTGGCGCCGGCGCCTGTGATGCGGATCGCGCGGATGAACGCCCGCAGCGATTGGACGAGGCGCCAGTGGACGGCGGAGTTGCGCGCGCCGACGCGCGGGACTACCACTGGAATACGACGTGCTCGTGCTTTCGTCCGGCAATGACGACGTTGCGCTCCTTGCGGGCGCCCGTTTCCGCCGTCGCCGTCACCTTGTAGCTGCCGTCCGGAAGGCGCGCGAACAGCAGTGGTCCCGGCGATACGGTCTGCAGGACCACATTGCCCTGCCGGTCCGTGATCGTCACGTTGACGTTGGCGAGGAACTCGGCACCGGCGGCGCCAATGGTGATGAACTCGAGACCGAGCGGATAGTTCGGCTCGAGCTGCCGGAACGCAAGCGCCTCGTCGTGTCCGATCCCGCCACTGAGGTACGTGACATTGCCCTGCGTCTTTTCCGCGGGCAGCGGAGCTGCGGCATGGTCCTGCGCGTTGATTGCCGGTGCGACCAGCAGTGCCGCCGCGACAAGAGCGGCGCGCAAGGTATTTGATTTCGGGAAATGCATTTCGAACTCCTTCGCTTGATGCGTTCTAGGGCCACGTCTCGCCGCGCACGACGAGCGCAACGGAGGCCGTCGCGGTCCGTGCGTCGTGGCTGGGGGCCGAAGCGGCACTATCCCGCGGCAGAAGAACGTTCGTCTGTAGGCAAAGCGCTAGACAACTTCGCAGCGATTGCCAACAATGGCCATGCGCGGCGCGCAATGGTGCCATTCACGTGACGCAGGGTCGCGTGATGCGAAGGTTCGATCAGGGATTCCGGGCCGCGTCGAAACGGCGGGATTTCGCCTCGCATTCCGTCAGTTCAGTGACGGACATCGCGCGCGAGGCGAGCACTGGATCACGTCCCAACGCACGCGAAGCGGACGTTGCGCTGGCGCGCCGTTGCGGCGCGCTGCGACGCGCGGGCGTCGGTCAAGCCGGCGTGTGAATTATGCCGACCCGGCCGTGCTCGAAAAGGGTGTTCCCCACATGTGCCGTGCCACCCTCATCTTGAACCTGGGGTTCAAGAGGGTCGCCTGCCCGGGCCTTCAGGCGCTTCCGCTTGGGAGCGCACACCAGCCCATATACGGCGAGGCAACCTCGCTGGTAGCATTGGTTCAAAGAGTGTATGGGCGACTCGGACACCGCAGGGAACATTGAGACCGCCGCGCGGCCCGGCACGAATCAGAACAGCTTTTCCTGCCCTGCAAGCACCTGGTCGATCGCGGACTGCATATCGGCGATTCTACGCCGCACGCCGGCTTCGTCAACGACAGAATTCGACGACGTTTGCGCCGCCGCGCGCACCGGCGCGGAACTTGCTGCGCGGCGTTCGCGCAGCAGATCGTGCGCGATGTTGAGCGCCGCCATCACCGCGACGCGCTCCACACCCGCAGCGCTCTTTCCCGCGTCGCGGATCTCGCGCATGCGGCGGTCGACGAATGCGACAGCATCCTGCAATTCCGCGCGCTCCGACTCCTTGCACGCGACCTTGTAATCGCGTCCGAGCAGCGTCACGTCGAGTGTTGCCGTGCGCTCGAGCGGCGCGGCGGGCCGGGTCGTCATCCCGCCGGCTCCGTGATGCGCGCGAGCAGCGCGTCGAGCCGGCGTGTCGCCTCGGCGACGCGTTGCCCCAGCTGATGATTGCGCGCGGTCGTGGCGGCGAGATCGCGGCGCAGCGCCTCGTTGGCAGCGCGCAGCGCGCGCGTGTGCGCGATCAGCGACGCGAGCCTGCGCTCCAGCGTCATCAGATCGGACTCGAGTGCCGCGTCGGGAGCCCTTGCCGCGCCCGGAATCGGTGAATTCATGAGCCCACTCTAGCCGCAGCGAAGGCGCCGCGTCAACCTGCGCCCTGCGTGGCGGTGCCGAGCGGCAGATAGCGCACTGACAGGACTTCGATCTCCTCGGCGCCGCTTGGCGTGCGCAGCGTGACCGTGTCGCCTTCGCGCGCCCTGATGAGCGCCCGCGCGATCGGCGAGATCCAGCTCACGTAGCCGCGGCCGGTGTCGATTTCGTCGACGCCGACGATGCTGATCGTGCGCTCCCTGCCGCTTGCATCGCGGACTTCGACCGTTGCGCCGAAGAACACCTGGTCGGCGCTGTCGTCGTCGCGGCGCGCGCACGGGTCGACGACTTCGGCCGCGTCGAGCCGGCGGATCAGGAAGCGGATGCGGCGGTCGATTTCGCGCAGCCGCTTCTTGCCGTAGATGTAGTCGCCGTTCTCCGAGCGATCGCCGTTGCCGGCCGCCCAGGAGACGACGGCGACGAGCTGCGGGCGCTCCGTCTGCACCAGCGCCTCGAGCTCCGCCTTCATCCGCGCGAAGCCGCCCGGCGTCATGTAATTGCGGGTGCCGGCCGGCAGCGGCGACACGGCCTCGAGGTCGTCGTCGTCCTGGTCCGTCTCTTTGGTGAAGGCCTTGCTCATCGTCCGTATCCGGCATCGATCCTGCGATCGCCGGGAGGAACATTATAGGACCGATCGCATGCCCGGCTCGACCTTCGGTCGGCCGCTCGCGCATCGACCTATAATCGCGCTGCGTCGCGGCCGTTCCGCGCGCATCCCCTCTTGCCCGATCATTCGCACAATCTCCCTGCCGCGACGACGCGACCCCGCGCGACGCTGCGTCGCGCCCTTTTCGTCACGGGCGCCTTCGCGCTCGCCGCCTGTGCGGCCGTCGCCGTCGCGCTCGCGGCCGGCAGCGTGCCGATTGACGCGATCACGATCGTTCGCGCGCTGACGGGCGAAGGCACGGACACGGCAGTCACCATCGTGCGCGAGCTGCGGTTGCCGCGCGCGCTGGCGGCATTCGCCGTCGGCGGTCTCCTGGCGTACGCCGGCGCGCTGCTGCAGGTGCTGCTGCGCAATCCGCTCGCCGATCCCTACGTGCTCGGCATCTCGGGCGGTGCCGCCGTCGCCGCGCTGTCGGCGATGCTGGCGGGCGCGGCGGCACTCGTGATGCCGGCGGCGTTCGGCGGCGCGCTCGCCTCGACGCTGATCGTGTTCGGACTCGCCCGCGCCGGAAGCGGAGAGACGCCGTGGTCGGCGACGCGCCTCCTGCTGACGGGCATTGTCGTCGCCGCCGGATGGGGCGCGCTGATCGCGCTCCTTCTGTCCATCGCGCCCGACGCGCAGGTCAAGGGCATGCTGTTCTGGCTGATCGGCGACCTGTCGACGGCCTCAGCGCCGCTGCTGCCGTGGGTCGTGCTCGCGCTGTCACTCGTGGCCGGCATGGTGCTGGCGCGCGATCTCAACGTGCTCTCCCGCGGCGAGGATCTTGCCTCGACGCTGGGGGTCGCGGTGCCGCGGGTCACGCTCGCCATGCACGCACTCGCGGCGCTGGCGACCGCAGCCGCGGTGACGGTCGCCGGCAGCATAGGCTTCGTCGGTCTCATTGTGCCGCACGCCGTGCGCATGTTCATCGGAAACGACCATCGGCTGCTGCTGCCCGCGGCAGTCCTGGCCGGCGGCACGCTGCTCGTGCTGGCGGACACGCTTGCGCGAACGCTGGTCGCGCCAATTCAGCTTCCCGTCGGTGTTGTCACCGCTCTCGTCGGCGTGCCGGCGTTCCTGTTCCTGCTGACCCGCGGCGGAGCGCGCGGGTGACCGGCGCCGCGCCCCTGCTCTCGTGCCGCGGGCTCGAGCTACGCGTAGGCGCGCGGACGCTCTGCCGCGCACTCGACCTCGACGTTGCACGTGGCGAATGCGTCGCCGTCATCGGCCCGAACGGTGCAGGCAAGACGACGCTGATCGCCACGCTCGCGGGACTGCGGCCGCCCGCGGCCGGAACGATCGCCTATGCCGGCACGCCGCTCGGGGAGCTCACGCCGCGCGAGCGGGCGCGCCTGCGCGGCTGGCTTGCTCAGGACAGCGTCGATCACTTCCCCGCGAGCGTGCTGGAAACGGCGCTGGTGGGCCGGCATCCGCATCTCTCGCGCTACGCATGGGAATCCGCCGACGACGTCGACTGCGCGCTGGCCGCACTCGAACGGTTCGGCATGGCCGCATTCGCGGAGCGCGACGTTCGCACGCTCTCCGGCGGCGAGCGCCGTCGCGTCGCGCTCGCGGCGCTGGTCGCGCAGGCGCCAGCGCTCATGCTGCTGGACGAGCCGTCGTCGCATCTCGATCCGGGACACCAGATCGCGGCGCAGGACACTATCGCGGCGCTCGCGCGGAGCGCGGGCAGCGGCATCGTCATGGCGCTGCACGAGCTTCATCTCGCCGTGCGCTACGCCGATCGCATCGTCGCGCTCGCCGACGGCGCGGCGGAGGTCGGGCCGGCGGCCGAGATGCTGACCGAAGCGCGGCTCAGTCGACTCTTCCGCACGCCGCTTGTCGCCGTCGGCAGCGGACGCGCGCGCACGTTCGTCCCGGCCTGACGCCTCCGTCAGCGTGCGGCGTCGAGCACGGCGCACAGCGCGGCGGCGCCGTCGACGAAGCGCGGGCTGTCGCGATGCAGCAGGTTCGCGTCGACGACGTAGAGGTGATTCGCCCGCGCCGCCGGCAGGTCGGGCCATCGCTTCCACTGGTCGAGCCACGCCGGACGCACCGCGCCGTCGGCGCCGGCGACGATCACATCCGGTCGCGCGGCCAGCACCGCCTCGACGCTGACTTCGGGCGCGGGCAGGGACAATGCGGAGAACACGTTCGCACCGCCGCACAGCGCGATGGCTTCGGAAATGAGGTGCGGGCCCCCGATCGTGTAGAGCGGCGGATCCCAGATCTCGTAGAACACGCGCAGCGGCTTCCGGCCGCCGTAACGATCCCGCAGCGTGTCGACGCCGCGACGGAACGAAGCGGCCGCGGCCGCCGCTTCGGCGCCGGTGCCGGCCAGCGCGCCCAGCCGCTCGATGTCGCTCGCGATACCGTCGATCGACTTCGGGTCGGCGACGAAAACGGCGACGCCGCGGGCGCGGAGCCGCGCGACCTGCGCCGGCGTCGTGTACGGCCACGTGACGACGAGATCCGGCGTGAGCGCGACGATGCGCTCGAGGTCGATCGCATGGACGTCGCCGATGCGCGCGATCGATCGCGCCGCCGGCGGAAAATCCGACGTGTCGACGGTCCCGACGATGCGCGCGCCGGCACCGGCGGCGAACACGAGCTCGGTCGCGCTGGGGGCCAGCGTCACGATCCGCCGCGCGGGCACTGCGAGCCGCACGTCTTCGCCGGCATCGTCGCGCACGACGACCCCGGCCGCCGCCGCGGCGCACGTCAGCGCAAGTGCCGGCACGATGAACCTGAGCTGCCGCACTCCAATCCTCATCGGAACGCCACGCGCACGCCGGCATAGACGGTGGCGCCACCCGTGGCGAAGCCCGACGCCAGCTCGTAGTTCTTGTCGAACACGTTGTCTGCGCGCGCGAACAGCGAAACCGTCGGCGACGCTGCCCACTCGGCAGTCAGGTTGACGATGCCGTAGCCGCCCATCTTCACGAGGTTCGCCGGATCGTCGTAGCGCTGCGACGAGGCGACGAACTCGAGGCCGAGGCGCACCGGTCCGGCGGGATAGCCCAGCGTGACCGCGCCGTGCTGGCGCGCGCGACGGGGAAGCAGGTTGCCGGTGACGTCGCTCGTGGGCGACTGCAGGTCGAGCGAGGCCGCAAGCGTTGCGCCGCCCTCGCTTCGAAGGTCCGCACCCAGCGTGACGCCCTTCAGCGTCGCGCGGTCGACGTTGTTCGGCGCGCAGTTGAAGTCGGCATCGCAGCCGAACACGATGAGATCGCTCACGCGGTTGTAGTATCCGATCGCGCGCGCCTCGACCGACATGCCGTCCATGCTGCCGGTCCAGTACGCGCCTGCCTCGACGTTGCGCGACGTCTCCGGAACGAGATTCGGGTTGTTGAAGCCCGGGTAGTAGAGGTCGTTGAACGACGGTGCGTTGAAGCCGGTGCTGTAGCCGGCGGTGAGGCGCAGCGCGGGGCTCACGCGATAGCCGTACGCGATGGCGCCCGTCGTCTTGCCGCCGAACTGGTCCGAGTCGTCGAAGCGCAGGTGCACCTGCAGCGCGTGGGCGTCGGAGCGCCACCGATAGATGCCGAACACCGAGTTCGTGTTGCGCGAATCGATCGCGAAGCCGGCGTCCGTATCCACGCGCTCGTCGCGCCGCTCCACGCCCGCCGACAGCGCGCCGAGCGGCAGCGTGAAATCGTTTTGCCACGTGTACTGGAGCTGTGTCGTCCTGAACGGAAAATTCCCGAAACCCGTCTGCGACTGGCTGTCGTCGGTCCCGTCGGCGACCGAAAGGCGCGACACCCAGAACGACGCGAGCCGATTGACGCTCATCGCCTGCCACACCTCGTCGACGGTGATCGTGCGGTCGTCGAAATTGGGGCTGCCGTCGAACTGGTTGTTGAGGCGGCTCTTCAGGTACTGCGCGGTCAGCTCCTGGTCGGTCGCAAGCGTCACGCCGACGCTCGCCGACACGCTCTGGTTCGCGTAGCCATCGCTGTCCGGGTTGTAGAGCGGATTCGACGGATTCGTGATGGTGTTGAATCCGCTGCTCTGGCGCGTGGCGATCTGCACCGCGTAGCGCACCGGGCCGCTCGTGCCGGCCGCGCCGGCATTGACACCCCACGTGCCGTAGGTGCCGCCGCCGGCCGAAAGATTGCCGGAGAGAACCGCGGTGCCGCGCCGCGTGAACACCTGGATGACGCCGCCGATCGCGTCGGCACCGTACAGGCTCGACGCCGGGCCGCGCAGGATCTCGATCCGCTCGATCTGGTCGAGCGGGATCGCCTCCAGCGCCGTCGCGCCCGTGCTGGCGGACGCGAGACGCACGCCGTCGACCAGCACCAGCGTCTGGCTGCTGTTGGCGCCGCGCAGGAACACGCCCGACACCGATCCCGGACCGCCGTTCTGCACGATCTCGATGCCGGGCTGCCGCTGCAGGAACTCGGTGAGGCTCTGCGCGCCGGCGCGCGCAATCTCGTCGGCGCCGATCACGGTGATGTCGGCGAGGACGTCGGCGATCGACTGCGTCTGCCGCGACGCGGTGACCGCCATCGGGGGGAGCGATGTCGGCGAAGGTGCCTGCGCGTGCAGCGGGGCCGGAACGAATGTCAACGCCGCCAAGGCGGCGCCGACGAGCGTACTGTAGAAACGATCAGCGCGCGACGACGACGTTGTCGCGTGACGGCGGGAAGGGATGAAGCGCATCGCAGGTCTCCGCATGCGCCGCGAGCACCCCGCGCAGCGTTGGCGACGGAGCCCCGCGGCCACCATGCAGCCGCGCTTTTCCGGGCTCCCGATGTCGCCGGACCGGGCACGCCGTGAAGGGCGTGCCGCGAACCGGGCGCAGGCCGGTCTCCGGGCTCGCCGGTCTTTGTCCGCCCGCCTTCCCGTCCGGTGCCGGACAGTGGCGAATCGAGCGGACCGCACCGACTTACCGTTGCGGGGGCAGCCGCGGGTTGGCGCGTGAACTTCGCGCGGCACCGCGTTCCCGTTTCACCTGTCGCGAGGGATTCGCGGCAGGCACCTGCGTGCCGGCATTCTAGCGCGCCGCCGGGAAGGCGCCTGCTATAATTCGCACCCCTTTGACGACGGTCGCCCCCACCGGATAACCCCCGGCCCCGGAGCGCCCCCAGTGCCGCAAAAGCTCTACATCCGCACGTTCGGCTGCCAGATGAACGCGTACGACTCGGACCGCATGGCCGACGTGCTTGCCGAATCTGACGGGCTCGCGCTGACCGACCGCCCGGACGACGCCGACGTGATCCTGTTCAACACGTGCTCGGTGCGCGAGAAGGCGCAGGAGCGCGTGTTCCACGATCTCGGCCGCGTGCGCGCGCTGAAGACGGAACGGCCCGACCTCATCATCGGCGTCGGCGGCTGCGTCGCGAGCCAGGAAGGCGCCGCGATTGTCGCCCGCGCGCCGTACGTCGACCTGGTGTTCGGCCCGCAGACGCTGCACCGGCTGCCCGAGATGATCCGCGCGCGCCGGCAGAGCGGCATGCCGCAGGTCGACATCCGCTTTCCCGAGATCGAGAAGTTCGACCACCTGCCGCCACCGTCGGTCGACGGCGCCTCGGCGTTCGTCTCGATCATGGAGGGCTGCAGCAAGTACTGCTCGTTCTGCGTCGTTCCCTACACGCGCGGCGAGGAGTTCTCGCGGCCGTTCGACGACGTGCTGACCGAAGTGGCCGACCTCGCGCTGCAGGGGGTGAAGGAGATCACGCTCCTCGGCCAGAACGTGAACGCCTATCGTGCCGACGGCGATGCCGACCTCGCCACGCTGCTGGAATACCTGTCGGACATGCCGGGCATCGAGCGCATCCGTTACACGACGTCGCATCCGAAGGAGATGACGCCGCGTCTCATCGCCGCGCACGCAGTACTGCCGAAGCTCGCCGCGCACCTGCATCTCCCCGTGCAGTCGGGGTCGGATCGCGTGCTGGCGGCGATGAAGCGCGGCTACACGGCGCTCGAGTACAAATCGATTGTGCGACGGCTCCGTGTCGCGCGCCCCGGGCTTTCGCTGACGTCCGACTTCATCGTCGGCTTCCCGGGCGAAACGGACGCTGATTTCGAACAGACGATGACGCTCGTCGCCGACATCGGCTTCGACGGCGCGTTCAGCTTTTCGTACAGCCCGCGGCCGGGAACGCCGGCGGCGGAGCTCGCCGACCAGGTCCCGGCGGACGTGCAGCAGGCGCGCCTCGCGCGGCTGCAGGCGCTGCTGGATGCGCAGTACCAGACGCGGAGTGCGGCCATGGTCGGCACGCGGCAGCGCGCGCTGGTGACCGGGCCGTCATCGCGCAATCCGCGCGAGCTTGCCGCGCGCACCGACAACAACCGGGTCGTGAATTTCGTCGGCGCACACGACCTCATCGGCACCTACGTCGACGTCACCGTGACGGCCGCTCTCGCGCACTCGCTGCGCGGGGAGGCCTCACCGCGAAGCCCGTGAAGAGGCGCTCTACCGCGTGTCCGCCGGCGCCGCCGACGGGCGACCACTCACCCTCCCCGGAACCCGACCGCCGATGAACACATTCCTGCACATCCCGGTTCCCGCGATGTCCCGCTGCGCCATTGCCGCACTGCTGCTCGCGATGGCGGGCTGCGCGAGCGTTCCGCCGGGTTCGACCGATTCCGCCGCAGCCGCACCCGCCAACGACAACGCCAAGATCGTCGCCGCAGTGACAGCCGGCGTGACTGCGGGGAACGTCGCCGGCGCGAAGCCCGGCGCATCACCGGCAAGCGTCGCGCAGGCGGCCGGCGCCGCCGCCGCGGCCGCGGTGGGTCCGAAGCCGTTCGCCGAGGTCATCAAGGACGCGAAGGAGAGCAAGGGCCTCTTCACGCTCTGGCAGAAGGACGAGAAGGTCTGGATCGAGATCGCGCCCGACCAGTTCGGCAAGGAGTACCTCTTCACCGCCAACCTGAGCCGCGGCATCGGAGAGCAGAACGTCTACGGCGGCATGATGCTCCCCGCACAGACCCAGGTCGTCGAATTCAGGCGCATCGGCAACACCGTGCAGCTGATCGCCGTGAACCACGCGTTCACCGGCGGCGCCGATGCGGCGATCGCGCGCGGCGTCCGGGAAGGATTCACCGACAGCCTGATCGGCAGCACGACCGTGGTGAGCCAGCCGCATGCCGAGCGCAAGAGCGTGCTGGTCGACGCCAATGCGCTGCTCCTCACCGACATTCCGGCCGGCGGCCGCTTCACGTCCGGCATCCAGCAGCGCAACTACACGTTCGACGCGCGGAACTCGAGCTTCGAGACGCTGAAGAGCACGGCCGAGCAGGCGTCGTTCACGGTGTCGGCGCATTACAGCAATCCGAAGGCGACGCTGCCGCCCCCACCCTCGGCGACGCCGACGCCGAATCCGTTTCCTCCGTTCGAAAACCTGCCCGACGCGCGCAGCTTCTTCCTCGGCTACACCTACAACCTGGCCGCGCTTCCGGAGCCGATGCAAACGCGCCGCGCCGACCCGCGGGTCGGGCATTTCGACACCGAGGTGTGGGACTTCTCGACGGACACGAACTTCACGGCGAAGACGCACTTCGCCGATCATTGGCGGCTGGAGAAGAAGGATCCCGCAGCCGCGCTGTCGGAGCCGAAGGAGCCGATCGTGTTCTGGATCGACCGCAACGTCCCCGAGAAGTACCGTCCGGCGGTGCGCGCGGGCATCCTCGAATGGAACAAGGCGTTCGAGCGGATCGGCTTCAAGGACGCGATCGTGGTGAAGCAGCAGGAGGCCGACGCGCCGTTCGACACGTTCGACGCGCGCCATTCGACGGTGCGGTGGTTTGTCGCCACCGATGCGGGTTTCGCGATCGGCCCGTCGACCGTCGACCCGCGCACCGGCGAAATCCTGGACGCGCAGGTCGGCATTCCGGAATCGTGGTCGCGCGTGCGGCGCACGTTCATCACCGAGGAAGCGCCCGGCGCCATGGCAGCGCGCGCATTCTCCACGGCCGCGCTCGATCGCGACGGACGCGAGTGCACCTACGCGACCGATGCGCTCGCCGAGCTCGAGTTCGGTCTTGACGTCCTCGAGGCGCGCGGCGACATCGAGCCGGGAAGCGCCGCCGCCGACGCGTTCGTCAGCGACGCGATGAAGGCGGTCGTGATGCACGAGGTCGGCCACACGCTCGGACTGCGCCACAACTTCCGCGCGTCGACCGTTTATTCTCTCGCGAAGATCTCGGACCCGGCGTTCAGCCGGTCGGTCGGGATCTCGGGCTCGGTGATGGACTACAACCCGCTCAACATCGCGGTGAAGGGCGAGCCGCAGGGCGCCTACATGGAGCCGACGATCGGGCCCTACGACTACTGGGCGATCGAGTACGCCTACCGGCCGCTGCCGAAGGAATCGGAAAACGAGGAGCTCGCGAAGATCGCCGCGCGGGGCGCGACCGATCCGCTGCTTGCGTTCTCTTCCGACGAGGAGGTGATCGCCGGGCTCGACCCCGATGCGAACCAGTTCGATCTCGGCGCCGATCCGCTGCTCTACCTGCAGAAGCGCTACGTCATCTCGCGCGAGCTCTTTGCGCGCCTTCAGGACCGAAAGCTGAAGCCGGGCGAATCCTACGACGTGCTGCGCCGGAACTTCGACGCGGGCTTCCGGCAGGTGCTCCGGGCGACCGCCGTCACGACCAAGTATGTCGGCGGCGTCTATTACGTGCGCGACTACGCCGGCACCGGCAACCTGCCGCTGACGCCGGTGGCGCCCGACAAGCAGCGCGCGGCGCTGAAGCTGGTCGCCGCCAACGTGTTCTCCGCCGACAGCTTCCGGTTCAGGCCGGAGTTCATGCGCAGCATGGGCATCGACTACCTCGACGTCGGCTTCAACCCGAATCGGCTCAATCCCGATTTCAGCCTGCGCTCGCGCGTGCTGGCGCTGCAGACGGCCGCGCTGAACCAGCTGATGGGCGACGCGGTGATGGCGCGCCTCATCGATTCGGAGACCAAGGTGAAGCAGTCGGCGCAGGCGCTGACGCTGGGCGAGCTGTTCACGACGCTGCAGAACTCGATCTGGAGCGAGCTTGCGACCGGCGGCTCGATCCCGGCTCCGCGCCGCGACCTGCAGCGCGCCCATCTCCTTCGCATCGCCAACGTGCTGACGCGCCCAACGTCGTCGACGCCCGCCGACGCGCGCGCGATGCTCCGCGAGGAAGCGAAGCAGCTGTCCGCCGAGATCAAGGTGGCCGCGGCCAACGGCCATCGCGACCGCGAAACGCGCGCGCATCTCAACGAGGCGGCGAACACCCTCGACGAGGCGCTGAAGGCGCCGATCATCCGGCAGGGCGCGTGACCGGCGGCGCGCGCACGCGGCGCGCGACCCGCCGGCCGGCGGAGCTGGCGCGCCCGCCCGCGGATGACGCCCCCGCAGCGGGCCGCCGCGAGCGACGCGAGATCGTGCTGACCCCGCTCGACAATCGTGCGCTCGCCAACCTCTGCGGACCGCTCGACGCCAACCTGCACCAGATCGAGGCCGCGCTCGACGTCTCGATCGCGCACCGGAGCGGAGCGTTCACGGTGAGCGGCACGCGCGCGCAGACCGAGCGTGCGGCGCAGGCGCTCGAGCGATTCTACGTGCGCGCCGAGAAGCCGCTGTCGGTCGACGACATCCAGCTCGGCCTCGTCGAGATCGCCACCCAGCGGCGCGATGCGACCGCCGACGATTCGGTGTCGCTGCTGCGCACCCGCCGCGGCGCCGACCTGCACGGCCGCACGCCGAACCAGACGCTTTATCTCAGGAACATACAGGATCACGACATCACGTTCGGCATCGGTCCCGCCGGCACGGGGAAGACGTATCTCGCCGTCGCCTGCGCTGTCGACGCGCTGGAGCGCGATGCGGTGAAGCGCCTGGTGCTCGTGCGCCCGGCCGTCGAAGCGGGCGAGCGCCTGGGCTTTCTGCCCGGCGACCTCGCGCAGAAGGTCGATCCGTATCTGCGCCCGCTCTACGACGCGCTCTACGACCTACTCGGCTTCGAGAAGACCGGCAAGCTCTTCGAGCGCAGCACCATCGAGATCGCGCCGCTCGCCTACATGCGCGGGCGCACGCTCAACCACTCGTTCATCATCCTCGACGAGGCGCAGAACACCACGCCGGAGCAGATGAAGATGTTCCTGACGCGCATCGGCTTCGGCACCAAGGCCGTGATCACCGGCGACGTCACGCAGATCGATCTCGGCCGCGGCCAGAAGAGCGGCCTGATCGAGGCCGACCGGATCCTCGACGGCGTGCGCGGCATCGCATTCTCCCGCTTCACCAGCGCCGACGTCGTCCGCCATCCGCTGGTCCAGAAGATCATCAACGCCTACGAGAAGGACACCGCCGCGAAGAAGCGCGCGGGCGAGCCCGACCGCTGATGCCGGCCCGTTCGCCCCGGCTCGCCCTGACCGTCCAGTTCGCCGTCGCGGCGACGACGTTGCCCGCCGTCGCGACACTGCGGCGATGGGCGCGCGCCGCGCTCGTCCGGGACGGCCGGGTGACGATCCGCTTCGTCGGCGGCCGCGAAGGGGCCGCGCTCAACGCGCGCTACCGGAGCCGCGACGCCGCGACCAACGTGCTCGCCTTCGTGTACGATGACGGCGAGCCGCTGTCCGGCGACATCGTCCTGTGCGTGCCGGTGCTGCGGCAGGAGGCGCGGGCACAGAAAAAGACGCTCGCCCACCACTGCGCGCACCTCGTCGTCCACGGCATGCTGCACCTGCAAGGCTATCGTCACGACACCGGCCGCGCCGCGCGCAGGATGGAAGCGAGGGAGACGGCAATCCTGCGCGAGCAGGGCATTCCCGATCCCTATGCGCCGCGCGGCGCGGCCTCCGCGCCATGACCGACCCCGACGAGCGCCCCGAACGGCCGTCGCTGCTGGAGCGGCTCTCCGCGTTCCTGACGCGCGAGCCCGAGGACCGCGAGGAGCTCCAGGACCTCCTGCACGGCGCCTACGAGCACAAGCTGATCGACGCCGACGCGCTGTCGATGATCGAGGGCGTGCTCTCGGTGTCCGAGGCGACCGCGCGCGACATCATGATCCCGCGCTCCCAGATGGACGTGATCTCGAGCGAGGACGAGCCGGCGCAGTTCATCCCGCTCGTGCTCGAGACGCGGCACTCGCGCTTTCCGGTCGTCGGCGAGAACAAGGACGACGTCGTCGGCATCCTCCTCGCCAAGGAGCTGCTCAACTACTACCGCAGCCCCGACACGTTCAACCTGCACGACACGCTGCGTCCGGCGGTGTTCGTGCCGGAGTCGAAGCGCCTCAACGTGCTGCTGCGCGAGTTCCGCGCCAACCGGAACCACATGGCCATCGTCGTCGACGAATACGGCGGCGTGTCCGGGCTCGTCACCATCGAGGACGTCCTCGAGCAGATCGTCGGCGACATCGAGGACGAATACGACTTCGACGAGGCCGAGGACAACATCATCCGCGAGGTCGGCGGACGCCACCGCGTGAAGGCGCAGACCGAGATCGGCGACTTCAACGCGCATTTCGGGACCGACTACGCCGACGACGAGTTCGACACCGTCGGGGGGCTCGTGCTGCAGGCGTTCGGGCGGCTGCCGAAGCGCGGCGAGTCGACGGCGATCGGCGACCTCCGGTTCCGTGTGGTGCGGGCCGACAGCCGCCGGCTGTACACGCTGCAGGTCGAGCCGGTCGCGAACACGCCGTTGCCGGGCACCGCCGCACTCGGCGCATGACCGCGCCGAGCGGCCCGGCGGGAACTCCCGCGCTGCGCTCCCGCGGCGGCTCCCTGCGCATGCTGCTGGCCGCGGCGGCGGGTGCCGCGACCGTGTTCGGCTTCGCGCCATTCGGCGCCGCCGTCGTTCCACTCGTCACGCTGACGCTTCTCTTCCTGCTCTGGCAGGATGCGGCCACGCCGCGCGCCGCGGCGTGGCCGGGCTTCGTTTTCGGCTTTGCGCTCTTCTGCGCCGGCGTTTCGTGGATCGCCAACGCGCTCAGCACGTTCGGCGGGATGCCGTGGATTGCCGCCCTGTTCGCCGTCGCGGTGATGTGCGCGTTTCTCGCGCTGTACGTGGCGGCCGCGGGCTGGCTCGCCGTGCGCTGGACCGCGCCGCGCACGTGGCAGCGCGCGCTTGCCGCAGCGGGCGCGTGGACGCTCGCCGAATGGGTGCGCAGCGTCGCGCTCACCGGATTCGGCTGGCTCTCGCTCGGCTATTCGCAGCTGCCGGACGGCGGCGTCGCGCCGCTCGCACCCTACGCTGCCCTCGGCGGCGTATTCGCGGTGTCGCTCGTCATCGCGCTCTCGGCCGGCGCGCTGACGCTCGCCATCGATGCCTTCGCCGGCGCATCGGTGCGTCGGGGCGTCGCGTGGCTCGCCGGCATCGTGGCGCTCGCCGCGGGGGGCATGGCGCTCGATCGCGTCGAATGGACCGCACCGTCGGGATCGCCGGTGGCGGTGTCGCTGCTGCAGGGCAACGTCGCGCAGCACCTCAAGTTCGATCCGGACTTTCGCACGGCCACGTTCGAGCTCTATGCCGAGCTTGCGAAACAGAGCCGCGGCCGCCTCATCGTGCTTCCCGAAAGCGCGTTTCCGATGTTCGTCGACGAAGTGCCCGAGGAGGTACTGCTGGGCCTCATGCAGATCGCCGCGGCGCGCGACGGCGACGTGCTGATCGGGCTCTTCACGCTGGAGCCGCCGCTGCCCGGCATGCGCCACGCGCGCTACTACAACTCGGTCGTCGCGCTGGGCGCCGCCGAACCGCAGATCTACCGCAAGCGCCACCTCGTCCCGTTCGGCGAGACGATTCCGTTCGAGCGCTGGCTCGCGCCGATCCTCGATTCGTTTCTCGCGATTCCGCTCGCGAGCCAGGCGCACGGCGACGCCGATCCGCCGCCGCTCGCCGTCGCCGGCGAGAAGGTCGGCGTCGACATCTGCTACGAGGACACCTTCGGCGCGGACATCCGCCCGCAGGCGCGCGCCGCGACGCTGCTCGTCAACGTCACCAACGACGCCTGGTACGGCGGCTCGATCGGCGCCTTGCAGCACAACCAGATCGCCGGCATGCGTGCGCTGGAGACCGGTCGGCCGCTGCTGCGCGCGACCAACACGGGCGTCACGTCGGCATTCGACCACCACGGCCGCGAAACGGCGCGGCTGCCGTGGTTCACGCGCGGCATCCTCGAAGTGAGCGTGCAGGGCCGGCAGGGCGAGACGCCGTACGTGCGTGTCGGCGATGCGCCCGCGGCACTGATCGCGGCGCTTCTCATCGCATTCGCCGCCTGGCGGCGCAGAAGCCGGTAAAATGCGCGATTATCGATGCGTAGCCTTCAGGGGCCGCGCCGAAGCCGCATCATGCTCACCTTTCAGCAAGTCATCCTGACGCTGCAGGACTACTGGGGCCGCCACGGCTGCGCGCTGCTGCAGCCCTACGACATCGAGGTCGGCGCCGGCACGTCGCACACGGCGACGTTCCTGCGCGCGCTCGGGCCCGAGCCGTGGCGCGCCGCGTACGTGCAGCCGTCGCGCCGCCCGAAGGATGGCCGCTACGGCGAGAATCCCAATCGCCTGCACCAGCATCACCAGTTCCAGGTCGTCCTCAAGCCCTCGCCCGAGAACATCCTCGAGCTCTATCTCGGCTCGCTGAAGGCGCTCGGCCTCGATCTCACGAAGAACGACGTCCGCTTCGTCGAGGACGACTGGGAGAACCCGACGCTGGGCGCGTGGGGCCTTGGCTGGGAAGTGTGGCTGAACGGCATGGAGATCACGCAGTTCACCTACTTCCAGCAGGTCGGCAGCCTCGACTGCAATCCGATCACCGGCGAGATCACCTACGGGCTCGAGCGGCTGTCGATGTACCTGCAGAACGTCGAGTCGGTCTACGACCTCGTCTACGTCGAAGGGATGTCCTACCGCGACGTGTTCTTCCAGAACGAGGTCGAGCAGTCGCGCTTCGCGTTCGAGGCCTCCAATGTCCCGAAGCTCTTCGAGCAGTTCGCGTTCTTCGAGTCCGAGGCGAAGCGGCTGCTGGAAGCGAAGCTGCCGCTGCCCGGCTACGAGATGATCCTGAAGGCCGGCCACACGTTCAACCTGCTCGACGCGCGCGGCGCGATCTCGGTCACCGAGCGCAATGCCTACATCGGCCGCATCCGCTCGCTTTCGCGGGCCGTCGCGCAGGCCTATTACGATGCACGCGAGGCGCTCGGGTTTCCGATGCTTCCCCCGGGCGACGCCAGGCGGGCGGCATGATGGAGCGAGCCGCAACCCTCACAGTCGAGCTTCTCACCGAGGAACTGCCGCCGAAGGCGCTGAAGGTGCTGGGCGAGGCGCTTGCGCGTGGCATTGCCGACGGATTGCGCAGCCGCAGTTACCTCGTCGATGCGTCGACTGTCACTCCATTCGCCACGCCGCGCCGGCTCGCCGTAACGATTTCGCATGTGCTTCAGGTCGCCCCCGACGCGCCAGTCATCGACAAGCTGATGCCGGTGAAGGTGGCCCGCGACGCCAGTGGGAACGTCACGGAGGCGTTCCGCAGGAAGCTTGGCGCTCTTGGACGCGGCCATCTGGCGACTCCGACGCTCGATGCAGAAGATGGGCCGGACCGGATATTCGTGCAATCCGACGGGAAGGCAGATTACGTTCACCTCGGAAGCGTTGCCAAAGGGCAACCCCTCGAACGAGGTTTGCAGGAAGCCCTCGAGGACACCCTCGCGAAGCTGCCGATTCCCAAGGTGATGAGCTACCAGCGTGCCGACGGCTCGACCGTCCGCTTCGTCCGTCCCGCACACCGGCTGCTCGCGCTGCACGGCGCCGGCATCGTGCCGATCGGCGCGCTCGGCCTCGCCGCCGGCCGCACCACCGACGGCCATCGGTTTCTGGCACGCGCAGGAATCGACGTCGCGACCGCCGACGCATACGAGGAGACGCTGCGCGCCGAAGGCAAGGTCATCGCGGGCTTCGCCGAGCGCCGCGCCCGGATCGTCGATGCGCTGAACAGGGCGGCGACCGGTGCCACGATCCTGATGCCGGACGCGCTGCTGGACGAGGTGACCGCGCTGGTCGAATGGCCCGCCGTCTACGCCGGCACGTTCGATCGCGCGTTCCTCGAAGTGCCGCAGGAATGCCTCGTCCTGACGATGCAGCAGAACCAGAAGTATTTCGCGCTGGCCGACGCCTCCGGCACGCTGGTCAATCGCTTCCTCGTCGTCAGCAACCTCGAGACGCAGGATCCCGCGGCGATCATCCAGGGCAACGAGCGTGTGCTGCGGGCGCGCCTCGCCGACGCGCGCTTCTTCTTCGACCAGGACCGCAAGGTCCGGCTCGCCGATCGCGTGGAGCGGTTGCGCAGCATCGTCTATCACAACAAGCTCGGCACGCAGGCCGAGCGCGTGGACCGCATCCGCGCGATTGCCACCGCGATCGCGCCGCACATCGGCGCCGACCCGAAGCTCGCGGCGCGTGCGGCGATGCTCGCCAAGGCCGATCTCGTCACCGACATGGTCGGCGAGTTTCCCGAGCTGCAGGGCCTCATGGGCCGCTACTACGCCCTGCACGACGGCGAAGCACCGGACGTCGCGGCTGCGATCGAGCAGCACTATTGGCCCCGCTTCGCCGGAGACAAGCTCCCCGACGGCGGCGTCGCGCAGTCCGTCGCGCTCGCCGAAAAGCTCGAGGTGCTGGCCGGCATGTTCGGCATCGGCCAGATCCCGACCGGCGACAAGGATCCGTTCGGCCTGCGGCGCGCGGCGCTGGGCGTGATCCGCATCCTGATCGAGAAGAAGCTCGCGCTGCCGCTGCCGCTCCTCGCCGGAATCGCCTTCAAGGCGTTCGACGGCATGCCTTCCGTCAAGGTCGAGGGCGCGCTGCTCTCCGACTTCATCTACGACCGTCTGCGCGGCTATCTGCGCGACCAGGGCTACACGGCGAACCAGATCGCGGCGGTCGTCGACGCGGCACCGTCCGACATCCATCTCGTTCCCGCGCGGCTCGCGGCGGTCCAGTCGTTCGAGTCGCTGCCGGAATCCGGCGCGCTCGCGGCCGCAAACAAGCGGATCGTCAACATCCTGCGGAAGTCGGCGAGCGATGCCGCGCCGGCCGTCGACCGCGCCCGTCTCGCCGACGGCGCGGAGCACGACCTCTGGCTCGCGTTCCAGAAGCTCGGCCCGGTCGTCGACGAGCATTTCGCGCGGAACGACTATGCCGGGGCGCTCCTGGCGCTCGCCAGCGCAAAGCCCGTCGTCGACCGCTTTTTCGACGACGTGATGGTGATGGCCGACGATCCCGCAGTTCGCGCGAACCGGCTCGCGCTCCTGCGCGGCGTCGCACAGACGATGAACCGCGTCGCGGACATCTCCAAACTGGCCGCCTGATCACCCATGGTCCAGTTCGCCACCGAAGCGATGTCGCAGACCCGGGCCGGGAGGCTGATCGTGCTGGACCGCGACGGCGTGATCAACGTCGACAGCGCCCAGTTCATCAAGTCCCCGGACGAGTGGCGACCGATTCCCGGCAGCCTCGAGGCGATCGCACGACTCAATCACGCGGGGTTTCGCGTCGTCGTCGCGACGAACCAGTCGGGGATCGGCCGGGGGCTCTTCGACATGGCGACGTTGAACGCGATCCACGAGAAGATGCACAAGGCGCTCAGTCTCGCCGGCGGCCGCGTCGACGCGCTGTTCTATTGCCCGCACGCGGCCGACGCGATGTGCGAGTGCAGGAAGCCGAAGATCGGGATGCTGGCCGAGATCGGGCACCGCTTCGGCATCGAGATGGCGGGCGTGCCGTGCATCGGCGATTCGCTGCGCGACCTGCAGGCCGCCGAAGGCGTCGGCGCCCAGCCGATGCTCGTGCTGACGGGCAAGGGCGAAAAGACGCTGCGCGACGGCAACTTCCCCAAGAACACGGTGATCTTTCCCGATCTCGCGTTCGCCGCGTCGGCGCTTCTCTCGAGCGACTGAGTCGGCGAAGCGCGTCCGCCCGATGTCAACGCTGCGCTCGTTCGTCTTCCTGCTCTACCAGACGCTGGTCACGCCGGTCTACGCCGCAGTGATGGTCGTCCTCTTCTGGATCCCGCGCGTGCCGATGTACCGGATCGCCGCGAACTGGTGCCGCACCAACCTCCTCGGCGCCCGCTGGATCTGCGGCATCCGCTGGAACGCGATCGGCCTCGAGAACATTCCGCAGGGGGCCGGCCGGACGCCGCACATCGTGATGTCGAAGCACAGCTCGACGTGGGAGACGCTCGCGCAGACGATGTACTTTCCCCCGCTCGCCTACGTCGCCAAGAAGGAGCTCCTGTCGATCCCGTTCTTCGGCTGGGGATTCGCGCTGGCGTCGCCGATCACCATCGACCGCAAGTCCGGCCGCACGGCGATGCAGCAGATCGCAGCGCAGGGCCGCGAACGCTTCAGGCAGGGCTTCTGGATCGCCGTGTATCCCGAAGGCACGCGAATCAGGGCCGGCACGCGCGCCAAGTACAAGACCGGCGGCGCGCGGCTCGCGATCGACCTCGGCGTGCCGGTCATTCCCATCGCCCACAACGCCGGATGGATCTGGCCGAAGGGTGTGTTCGGCAAGCGTCCCGGCACGGTGACGATTTCGTTCGGCAGGCCGATTTCGCCGGAGGGCAAGGACCCGCAGGCGCTGACCGCGGAGATCGCGACCTGGATCGAGAACGAGGTCGCGCGCCTCGGCCGGCCGACGTGACGGGATCCGGATTGCGCGGCGCGGTGCTGCGCGCCATCGGCTGGAGCACCGCCGCCGACAACACCGGCCGTTGCAGCATCGCGCTCGACGGCGACATCGTCGATTACCGCATCGTGCGGGCCGCACGGCGGTCCATCGGCATCCGCATCGACCTCGGAGGGGTTACGGTGCGGGCGCCGCACCGCGCGTCACAGCGGTCCATCGAAGCGACCCTGCGCGAGCATGGCCCGTGGGTGCGGGCGAAGCTCGCGCTGTGGCGCTCGCGCCGGCGCGACATCGTCCCCGTGCGCTGGATCGCCGGGACGCCGATCGCCTACCGCGGCGAGACGCTGTCGGTGGCGCTTTCTCCCGCGCGGCGCAGGTCGATCGCCGTCGACCGCGGGACGTTCTCGATTGTGCACCCGACGCCGGCGGAGGAAGGCGCCGTGGCGTCCTACGCGACCGCATGGCTGCGCCGCGACGCGCTGCGCGTCCTCGTCCCGGAAGCAGCCGATCTCGCACGCCGCATCGGCATCCCAGACCCGCCCGTGAAGCTCTCGAGCGCGCGCAGCCGCTGGGGAAGCTGCAACGCGAAGGGCGAGATCCGGCTCAACGCAAGGCTCATCCATCTGCCGCCGGAACTGGCGCGCTACGTGGTCGCGCACGAGATCGCCCACCTCGTCCACCTCGATCACTCGCCACGGTTCTGGGCGCTGGTGGCGACGCTGCACCGGCGGCATCGCGAAGCACGACGCGAGCTTCGGGAGTGGGCGGCGGCGCTCTACGCCTAGGGCGCGACGAGCGGCGGAAGCGTCACCGCAAGACCGCCCTGCTGCAGAAGCTGCGCGGCGAGCGCACTGCCGAGCTCCTCGCCGGTGCGCGTGTCGCGCCAGAGTCCCCCGCGCGCCGCGAAGTGCGAGCCCCCGGCGCGTGCCGCGAGCCAGATCTCGCGATTCGGCGTGTGCCGGTTCACGATCAGCTTGCTCGCGTCCTCGCATTCGATCTCGAGGATGCCGTCGACGAGGCTCCAGTCGAGGTCGGCGTCGGAATCGGCGAGCGCGCGGTCGAGCGCTTCGCCGATGGCGGCGAGCGCGCGGTCGGCGGCGGTGATGAATTCGGTGTCGGTCAGCATGGGACTCGGGAAATTCGGCGGCCGCTTTCGCGCGACCCCTTGCGCGCGCGGCGCGTCCGTGTGGTCACTGCGCACAATCCTTGCTAGGATGACTCTCGATGTTACGTGAAATTTTCGCCTTTGGTCGTGCCGCTGCCCTGTCGGCCGCGTTGGCGCTCGCCGTGTCGGCGTGCGGCATCAAGGGGCCGCTCAAGCTGCCTACTGCCCCGCCTGCTGCGCCCGCGTCGAGCGCACCCGCCGCGTCGCCCGGGACGCCGGCACCGGGCGCGCCTGATGCGGCAGCCGCGGCGGGTGCGGGATCCGCGACGCAACCGACTCCCGACGAAGGCACACCGGGCAAGAAGCCTTGAGTCCGTTTCACCTGGCCGGCGGCGAACTCCACGCGGAAGGCGTGCCGCTCGAAGCGATCGCGGCGCGCTTCGGAACGCCCTGCTACGTCTACTCGCGCCATGCGATCGAGTCCGCCTACCAGGCCCTCGAACGGGCGCTTGCGGGCCTGCCGCACCTCATCTGCTATGCGGTGAAGGCGAACTCGAACCTCGCCGTGCTCGACGTGCTCGCGCGGGCCGGCGCGGGATTCGACATCGTGTCTGGCGGCGAGCTCGCGCGCGTGCAGGCGGCGGGCGGCAAGCCGCAGAACATCGTGTTCTCCGGCGTCGGCAAGAGCGAGGCCGAGATGGAGGCGGCGCTTGCCGCCGGGATCCTGTGCTTCAACGTCGAATCGGCTGCGGAGCTTCGCGTGCTCGATGCCGTCGCCGGACGAATGGGGCGCGTCGCACCCGTTTCCCTGCGCGTCAATCCGGACGTCGATCCGAAGACGCATCCGTACATCGCGACCGGCCTCAAGGACAGCAAGTTCGGCGTCGCCATCGCCGAAGCGCCGGCGCTCTACCGCCACGCCGCGGGCCTGCGCAATCTTGCCGTGCGCGGCGTCGACTGCCATATCGGCTCGCAGATCACCGATCTCTCGGTCTGCGCCGAGGCGGCGGAAAAGATGTTCGCGCTCGCCGATCGCATCGAGGCGGACGGGCTGCCGCTCGAGCACGTCGACCTGGGCGGCGGGCTCGGCATCCGCTACCGCGACGAGGAGGCCATCCCGTTCGCCGACTATGCAAACGTCGTCCGCGCCGCGCGCGGCACCCGGCGCCACCGGCTGCTGTTCGAGCCCGGTCGCGTGCTCGTCGCCGACGCGGGAATCCTGCTGACGCGCGTCACCTACCTCAAGTCGGGCGGCAGCCGCGACTTCGCAATCGTCGACGCTGCGATGAACGACCTCATCCGTCCCGCGCTCTACGAGGCCTGGCATCCGGTCGCCGCGGCACGCCCGCGCGAAGGCGTTGCGCGGCGCTGGCAGCTCGTCGGTCCCATCTGCGAGAGCGCCGATTTCCTCGCCCACGATCGCGAGCTGGCCCTCGCGGAAGGCGACCTTCTCGCCATCGGCGGCGCCGGCGCGTACGGCTTCGTCATGAGCTCGAACTACAACTCGCGCCCCCGCGCCTGCGAAGTGCTGGTCGACGGAAAATCACTGCATCTCGCCCGCCGCCGCGAGTCGATCGACGAGCTTTTCGCGCACGAAAATCCGCTGCCCCGATCGGCGTGATGCGCCGCGCAAAATGCATTCGCGACTGTCGGCAGCGGCAGTCCGCGCGAACGCGATTCGACGATGCAGATGCCGTTTTCGGCGGTGTGCGAAATCGCAACAGTCGCAAATGCAACGTCCGGAATCGGCACGCAAATCTTGCATTCCGAGAAAATGTGGCTAGAATTCAGGCAGCAGACCGCAATGGGTTTGTCAATAGGTGTCCGCAGTAAGAGATGCCAACCGGCAAGTCCCGAGCAGGCTGCGAAGATGTAGAAGCACCATAACAGTCACAGCAACTCAGACAGGAGAAAACGCAATGGCTGACATTATGTCGATGATGCCCGCGGCCTCGGCCCCGGCGCCGAAGAAGGCAGCGAAGAAGAAGGCGAAACGCAAGGCGGCCAAGAAGGCGCCGAAGAAGGCTGCGAAGAAGAAGGCCGCGCCGAAGAAGAAGGCGGCGAAGAAGGTTGCAAAGCGCAAGCCCGCCAAGAAGGCGAAGAAGGCGAAGAAGGCTGCAAAGCGCAAGCCCGCCAAGAAGGCGAAGAAGGCGAAGAAGGCTGCGAAGCGCAAGCCCGCCAAGAAGGCGAAGAAGGCTGCGAAGCGCAAGCCCGCCAAGAAGGCGAAGAAGGCGAAGAAGGCTGCAAAGCGCAAGCCCGCCAAGAAGGCGAAGGCAAAGAAGGCCGCGCCGAAGAAGCGCAAGGCCGCAAAACGCGCGAAGAAAATGTAAGCCTTCCAAGGCCCAAAAGTCCGCCCCAGATGTGTGGTGGACGAAAAGACAGGCGGCGCTACATGCGTCGCCTGTTTTCTTTCGGGGGCCCGGATTCGCGGGCGCCGCTAGCCGCCGCGCGGTGCCGCGTTGGACGTCGCGCGAGTGCCGTTGGGCCGGGTCTTCGCGCCGCCGGCCGGCTTCGCCGCCGCCGGTTTCGCGGCCGCAGGCTTGACCACGGAAGGCTTGGGCTTCGCGCGCGACGAGACCACACGCTTGCCCGCGGCGCGCTTGGATTTCGCGGCATTCGGCGCGTAGTCGCTCGTGATGCGCAGCGTCTGGCCGGGCTGCAGCGCATCCTTCGAAAGGCCGTTCCAGCCCTTGATGTCGCGCGCCGACACGCCATAGCGATCGGCAACGGCCGCCATCGTGTCGCCGCGCTTCACGTGATAGTAGAACATGCGGCCCTGCGGCACCGTCGTGAACACCGCGTGCGTCAGGGTGTCCGCATCGGCCTCCGTGGGCTGCGCCGCCGGGACGAGCAGCAGATGCCCCGCCGGAACCTTGGCGCGCGGCCCGATGCCGTTCACGGCGCGCAGCGACTCGACCGGCATGCCGAACCGCGTCGCGACCTGCGGCAGCGTCTCGCCGGGGCGCAGCCGGTACGCGCGCCAGGACACGAGCGGCTGGTCGGAGAGCTCGAGCTTCGCGGCGAAGAGCTCGGCCTTGTCGATCGGCAGAAGGATCGTGTATTCGTCGGCACCGGCGATCACCGGGCGGTTGTGATGCGGATTGAGGTACATGAACTCGTCGAGCGACATCTCGGCGAGCTCCGCGGCCCGCTTCACGTCCATCTTCTTCGTCGTCTTCACCACGGCGAAATACGGCGCGTCCGGGATGTCGCCAAGGTCGACGCCGAAGCGGTCGGGATCGCTGACGATGTCCTTGACCGCCTGCAGCTTCGGCAGGTAATTGCGCGTCTCGTCCGGCATCGCGAGGCTTGCGTAATCCGTGGGCCGGCCAGCCTTCTCGTTCTTCGCGATCGCCCGGGCGACGTTGCCTTCGCCCCAGTTGTATGCGGCGAGCGCCAGCTGCCAGTCGCCGAACTGCTCGTGGAGCTTCTGCAGGTAATTGAGGGCGCCGTCGGTCGCGGCGACGACGTCGCGGCGCGAATCCATCCAGAACGTCTGCTTCATTCCGTAGAGACTGCCCGTCGACGGCATGAACTGCCAGATGCCCGACGCGCGGCTCACCGAGACCGCCTGCGGATTGAACGCGCTTTCGACCATCGGCAGGAGGGCGATCTCGAGCGGCATGTCGCGCTTCTCGACCTCGACGACGATGTAATAGAGGTAGCGCCGGCTGCGGTCGATCATGCGCGCGACGTACTCGGGCCGCGCCGCATACCACTCCTGCCATTTCGCGACTTCGGGGCCTTCGACGGCGGGAATGTCGAAGCCCTTGCGGATCCGCACCCACAGATCGTCGGCGGGCGGCGGCAGCGGCTCCAGCACGGCGCTTGCGGCCGGCGGAAGCGGATCGGATGATCCTGCGGTCCTCGCGGAATCAGCGGGCGCGGCGGATGCGGGCGCAGGCGCGGGTGCTGCGGCTGCGGACTGGGGCGGAGACGGTGCGGGGGAGGATTCCGGCGCCGGCGTCGCGCACGCGGCGACGAGCATCGCGAGCGCGAGGCAGGGGATTCGGGAAAGGTGCAATTCGATCGATCGTCAGGTGGGCAAAATTGTCCGCGATATTAGGCGCGGGGATATGCAGCGTCAACCGGCGGACTGCGCCGATTCCCTAGCGAAATTCGTTCTTCCACGCGCGCAGCACGGCGAAGGCTTCGACGGCATCGGCGAGCGCGCGTCCCGCATGCGCCTCGGCCGCGGCGACGACGTCGGGCTCGCTGCAGCGCAGGAATGGATTGGTTGCGCGTTCTTCGCCGATGGAGGAAGGCACCGTCGGCACCCCGCGATCGCGCTTGGCTCCTTCGCGCGCGATGCGCGCCTGCAATGCGGCATTGCCGGGTTCGACCGCCGATGCGAAGCGAAGGTTCGCGAGCGTGTACTCGTGGGCGCAATAGACCGCCGTCGCGGGCGGCAGCGCGGCAAGCTTGGCGAGCGATGCCGCCATCTGCGCCGGCGTGCCTTCGAAGAGGCGGCCGCAGCCGCCTGCGAACAGCGTGTCGCCGACGAGCGCGATTCCCTCTTCCCCGCCTCCGAAATACGCGATGTGGCCCGCGGTGTGGCCAGGCACGTCGAGCACGCGCAGCTCGAGGCCGATGCCCGGCAGCACGATCGCATCGTTCTCGACGAGTGCCTGCGTGCGTCCGGGGATGGTCTCGTGCGCGGGTCCGAACACCGGCACGGGGGTTCGTGCGAGCAGCGCGGGGACGCCCCCGACGTGGTCCGGATGATGGTGCGTGGTGACGATCGCGCGCAGCGTCAGACGCTCGCGCTCGAGGAAATCGATGACCGGACCGGCGTCGCCGGGATCGACGACGACAGCGTCGCGACCCTCGCGCATCAGCCAGATATAGTTGTCGGAGAACGCCGGGATGGGGATAATCGCCGCCATGGACGCATCTTCCGAGGCACAGGCCGGTGTGTCAACGACGCTGGCGCACTGGTTCGGTACATCGCTCGGGCGCTATTTCCTCGCGCGCGAGCAGGCGTGGTTCGATCGGACCGTCGCCGACATCTTCGGCTTCAACGCCATCCAGATCGGCCTGCCGGCGTGCCCGTACCTCGCGCAGAGCCGCATTCCGTCGCGCTGGACCGTCGATGGCGACGCGCCGGCGGAAGTGCTGGCCGATCCGCACTGGCTGCCGTTTCCGGAGAATTCGCTCGATCTCATCGTTCTTCCCCACGCGCTCGAGTTCAGCCGCGAGCCGCACCTGATGCTGCGCGAGGCGTGGCGCACGATTCGTCCGGACGGCCAGGTGCTGATCGCCGGCTTCAACCCGTTCTCGCTGTTCGGCGCGAAGCGCTATTTCGGCCGCCGCCAGAACCCGCCATGGAACGGCAACTTCATCGCGCTGTACCGGCTGAAGGACTGGCTGAAACTGCTGGGCTTCGAGGTCACCGGCGGCGCGCTCGACTGCTATGCGCCGCCGTTCGAGAACGAGCGCTGGCTCACGCGCTCCCGCTTCATCGAATCGGCGGGCGACCGCTGGTGGCCGATCGCAGGCGGCGTCTACTTCCTGCGCGCGACGAAGAAGGTGGTCGGCATGCGCGTGATCACGCCGGCGTGGGAGCGTCCCAAGAACGGCCTCGCGCCGGCGCCGCGGCAGGTGCGCGAGTGCATCGAAAAGACCGATGCCAACGTGCCGGCCGCCCGATGAGCGCGCCGGTCGTCATCTACACCGACGGTGCATGCAAGGGCAATCCCGGTCCGGGCGGCTGGGGCGCGCTGCTGATTCACGGCGTCCATCGGAAGGAGCTCTGCGGCGGCGAGCCCGCGACAACCAACAACCGGATGGAGCTGACCGCGGTGATTCGGGCGCTGGAGAGCCTGTCGCGCCATTGCGAGGTCGACCTGCACACGGACTCGCAGTACGTGAAGCACGGCATCGAAGCGTGGATCCACAACTGGAAGCGCAACGGCTGGAAGACCAGCGACAGGAAGCCCGTCAAGAACGCCGAGCTGTGGCGCGAGCTCGACGCGCTGGCCGCGCAGCACCGGATCCGCTGGCACTGGGTGAAGGGGCATGGCGTGAACCCCGGCAACATCCGCGCCGACGAGCTCGCCAATCGCGGCGTGCCGGCCGCATCCGGCGCCTGACCCGCTAGCTTTCTCCGAGCGCGCGCGAAAGACGCCGCGCGAACACGTTCATCTCCTTCTCGGCCTGCCGGTCGCCCTTGGCGCGCGCCACCTCGATGCCGCGCCGGTACGCCGCGAGCGCGGCGGCATCGCGACCCGCGGCGGCGAGGGCTTTTCCGTAGAGCTTCCAGGCCGCCGTGTACGCGGGATCGAGCTCGACCGCGCGGGCAACGTGCACGCATGCGGTGGCGGCATCGCCCGCCTTCAACAATTCGTTGCCGAGCGAAAAGCGCAGCAGCGCCCCGTCGCGGCCGGCAGCGAGCATCTTCTCGAAGCTCGCGAGCGCGGGCGGTCGCGCGTCGGTCATCTCACTTGTCCAGGATGCGTCCGGACACGCAATCGATCCGCTGCATCGGATAGATCACCTTGCGCTCGGCGCCGTCGACCTTGCCGGTGACTTCCGCATAGAGCCAGCCTTCGCCGCCGCGGCGATAGACGATCCGCTGCGGGAATTCGGTCGACGTGCGCTCGAACGTGAAGAGGTCGTAGTCGACGTCGCCCGCCTTTTCCGTCGTCCGCGACACGAGGCGGAACGAGTCTTCCTTGCCCTCGGAGGGCGTGATGATGTACCAGACGCCGTCCGCGCGCGGCTCGAAGCGCAGATATTCGTAGCCGACCGTCCTGTCCGCCATCGTGGTGTGGCTGATGCCGACCATCAGCTCGCCGCGCAGCGGCATCCACTGCTCGCGGAACTCGCGCTTGTTGACGAGGCCCTTCCAGCATCCTGCCACCCAGCCGAGATCGCTCAATGCCGGCGGGGCGGCGGACGTCGCCGCAGCCGGCGGCGGCGTCCCCGGTGCCTGCGCCATCGCACCGGTCGCGGCAATGGCCGCAACGAGCAGGGCGGCCATCTGCCGAACAGGGAGCAGGCGCTGCGTCTTCTTCATCGAGTCGTTCTTCCGATCATTGCGGAGATTCATTGCGTGTGGGCGAGCGGCAGGTTCACGAGAAGATTCTGCGGCTTCAGGCGGAGCCGCATGTCGGCGTCCATCGCCATCGCGAGATAGACCGGGCGTCCCGCGACACCCGCGCGCGCGGCCGCAGGATCGGCGAACCTGAGCTCGAACAGGCACAGAAGGCGGCCGAGACGCTCCTCGTCGACGTCGACGCCGTTGTAAAGATCGTTCAGCAGGGCGCTCGCTTCGGCGTCGAGCCCGACGTGCCAGACCCATTCGCGATCCTCGATTTCGCGCAGGGGCCGGATCGCGACTGCGACGCCGAGAAAATGCGCAATCCATTTTTCGAGCACGCGGCACAGCGCCGTGAGCGCCGCCTGGCCGCGATTCAGGCTGATCGCGAGGTCATGGCGCTCGTCGCGCTCCCAGTAGACGTCCGCGTTGGTCGCATCCAGCACGTCGAGATCGACCGTGCGCGCGGGCGTTTGGTTCCGCTGCAGGAGCTCGCCCAGGGTCCCGAAGCCGCCGGTCGTCGCGAAGAGCTCGACGGTGACCTCGTCGGCCGCCATCACGGATCCGTCGTCGCGCAATGCGACTTTCTGCGGCCGGAACAGCATCTCGGCGACGCGGGCATGCACCGGCTCGGCATTGCCGCCGAGGACATGTCGCAGGAGGATCTGCGTCAGCTGATGGACGAGCAGCGGCGGGACGTCGACACCGTCGCGGAACAGCGCGACGTACGCCGCCTCGATCGAGGCAAAGCCGGTCAGCCGCTGCCGGAAGCGCAGCCATATCGCGTAATTCTCGCGCGCGTCGGCGTCGGCGATCGGCGCGAGCTCCGCTTCGGTGACGACCGCACGCGGCGCCGCCACCAGCTTGTCGTGCAGCGCGAGCTCCGCGGGGCACGACTCGGGGATGGGAGCGAGCTCGGGTCGCAGCAGCAGCGCGCGGAGGAAATCGTCGGTGAGCGTGAGCCGCCCGTCGGAACCGACAGTCAGCAGGCGATAGCCGCACGAGGGCCAGAAATCAGGCATTGATCACCAGATGAGAAAGCACGGCCGCTGGCCCTTCGCAGGGCCTGCGACCCGATGCCGGGACGCGGCAGTGGTCAGCCGCCGAGCATGGCCTTCTTGAGGTCGGACTGGACCGGATCCTCGCCGAGCCACGCATTCAACAGCGCCTTGTTGAACGCCTCGCCGGCAATGGTGCCCTTCACCGCGCCGTTGAGAACCACCGCGGTCGCGCCGTCGACGTAGTCGAAGACGAGCGCGTTGCCTTCCTTCAGCTGCCCGGCGGACTTCAGGATCGTCGCGAGCTGATCGGTCTGCGCCTTCACGGCGGCGGCCTCCGCAGGCGAGTTGCCCTGCTTCACGCCATCGGCGAGCGCGTCGATCATCTGGTCCGCGCCGACGTCGCGCAGCATGTTGAGCTGGACGCGGCGCGGCGCCTTCGCGTACACCGCCGCGGCGGTCGTCGCCTTCGCCGGCACCCAGAGGCTGCCGACGTAGACCTTGAACATCATCTTCGTGCGGACGCCCGCGCCGTTCAGCACGAGCTCCTGTCCGCCGACGGTGGCCTTGTCGTCGAGCTTGACGCCGGCGACGTCGACGGCGAGCACGGGCGCCGCGAACAGCATCGCGGCCATCAGGAAAGCACGTTTGCGCAACATGTTTGTTCCTCCTTTGAATTCGACTCCCGCGGCCCGCACTTGGAACGGGTGCGATCTAACGGCTTGCCAACGCGCATCGTTTGAGGCGGGAAGGCAAGCAGATCGGTGTCGGGCAAGGCGCCCCGCAGCGAGCGACCGGAACGTATTCAAGCATACGTGAGGATCGCGAGCGAGGAGCAACGCAGGCCGGCGCCGATATGCGACGCCTATACCGCCTCAAACAGGCCGGCGGCGCCCATGCCGGTGCCGACACACATGGAGACCATCCCGTACTTGTGTCTTTCCCGCCGCATTCCGTGCACGATCGTCGCCGTCCGGATCGCGCCGGTCGCGCCGAGCGGGTGGCCCAGCGCGATCGCGCCGCCCAGCGGATTGACCTTCGCGGGATCGAGCCTCAGCTCGCGCATCACCGCGATGCTCTGCGCTGCGAACGCCTCGTTCAGCTCGATCCAGCCGATGTCGTCCTGCGCAACGCCGGTGGTGCGCAGGAGCTTCGGGATCGCCGCGATCGGCCCGACGCCCATCACCTCGGGCGCGACGCCGCCGACCGCGTAGCCCACGAAGCGCGCAAGCGGCGTGAGCCCGAGCTGCTTCAGCATTTTCTCGCTGACCAGGATCGTCGCGCCCGCGCCGTCCGACATCTGCGAGCTGTTGCCCGCCGTCACCGAGCCCCGGGCCGCGAATACCGGACGAAGCTTCGCAAGCCCCTCGGCCGACGTGTCCGCGCGCGGGCCTTCGTCGCGGTCGAACCTGCGGCTTTTCGTCACCACTTTTCCTGACGCGAGATCAGGCGCGTTGTCGGTGACCGGGTACGGCGAAATCTCGGCATCGAAATGGCCCGCCGCCTGCGCGGCAAGCGCCTTGCGGTGCGAGTCGAGCGCGAAGGCGTCCTGATCCTCGCGCGAGACCTTCCAGCGCTCGGCGACCTTCTCGGCGGTGAGTCCCATGCCGTACGCGATGCCGAGGTTCTCGTCGCGCGCGAACACCTCGAGGTTCATCGCGAGGCGGCCGAGCATCGGGATCATGCTCATGCTCTCGGTGCCGCCGGCAATCATCACGTCGGCCTCGCCGGTGCGGATGCGATCGGCGGCGATCGAGACCGCGTTGAGCCCGGACGAGCAGAAGCGGTTGATCGTCATGCCCGCCACCGAATCCGGCAGGCCCGCCAGCAGCACGCCGATCCGCGCGACATTCATGCCCTGCTCGTACTCAGGCATCGCGCAGCCGACGATCACGTCGTCGATGCTGCCGGCCTCGAGCTGCGGCACCTGCTGCAGCACGCTCTTGAGGACGTGCGCCAGCATCGAGTCGGGCCGCGTCGACCTCAGCGCGCCGCGCGGGGCCTTGCCCACCGGGGTGCGCGTCGTCGCGACGATGTAGGCGTCCTGGATCTGTCTTGCCATCACTCTCTCCCCGGGGGAAGGATTGACCGCAGCGCGAAGCGTGCAAAGCGCTCTGCGTCAGTTGCGAAGGGGTTTTCCGGTCTTCAAGGTATGCGCGATGCGCTCCTGCGTCTTCGGATTGCGCATCAGCGCCATGAATTCGCGCCGCTCGAGGTCGAGCAGCCAGTTTTCGTCGACGAGGCTGCCCGAATCGACCTCGCCGCCGCACAGCACGCGTGCGACGCGCAGGCCGATCTCGAAGTCGTACGGCGAGATGAAACCGCCGTCACGCATGTTGACCAGCATCAGCTCGAGCGTGGCGATCCCCGTGCGTCCGGCGACCGGGATGTTGCGCGCCGGCGGCGGCGGCCGGTAGCCCGCCTCGGCGAGCGCCCGGGCCTGCGCCTTCGCGACGAAGAGGAGCTCGTGCGCGTTGAACACGACGACATCAGCAGGGCGCAGATACCCCATCTCCTTCGCCTCCAGCGCGCTCCTCGACACCCTGGCCATCGCCACCGACTGGAAATACGTGCGGATGAACGGGAACTGGTCCATCTGGCCGCCGACGGCGCCGCGCGCCGACTCGGCGACCGAGCGCAGCGCGAGCTCCTTGCATCCGGCGCCACCGGGCAGGAGTCCGACGCCGACCTCGACGAGGCCGATGTACGACTCGAGGGCCGCGACCGTGCGGTCGCAGTGCAGGATGAACTCGCACGAGCCGCCGAGCGCCATTCCGCGCACGGCCGCCACGGTCGGGATCAGCGACTGGCGCAGGCGCACCGACGTCTGCTGGAACTTGGCGACGACCGCCTCGATGCCGTCCCACTGGCCGGCGGCCGCTGCGGGCGCGATCGTGGCGAGGTTGGCGCCGAGCGAGAACGGCTCTCGCGTCTGCCACAGCACGAGTCCCGCGCATTCGCGCTCGGCCCGCTCGATGGCGGCGTTGAGCCCGTCCAGCACGTCCTCGCCGATCGTGTTGCCCTTGCTCTTGAACGAGACGATGCCGATGTCGTCGCCGAGGTGCCACATGCGCACCGCGGGCGTCTCCATGATCGTCGTGCCGGTGGCCCGCTTCTCGCCCAGCACCGGGTCCGGAAAGTACTGCCGCCGGTACACCGGCAGGGCCGAGCGCGGCCGGAACGCATTCGCCGCTGCGCTGTACGCGCCCGCGGGCGTGTGCACGCCGTCTGCGGCCGGTCCTTCGGTGACCCACTTCGGCAGCGGCACGCTGGCGAGCGTGCGTCCCTTCGCGATGTCGTCGGCGAGGTAGCCCGCAATTTCCTTCCAGCCCGCGGCCTGCCAGATCTCGAACGGTCCCATCGACCAGCCGAAGCCCCAGCGCAGCGCGAGATCGACATCGCGCGCATTGTCGGCGATATCGGCAAGATGCACGGCGCAGTAGTGGAAAAGGTCGCGAAAGATCGCCCAGAGGAACTGCGCCTGCGGGTGAGCGGACGCGCGCAGCTTCGTGAACTTCGCGCCGGGATTCTTCTCGGCGAGGATTTCGGCGACCGCCGGATCGACGCTGCCGCCGGCCTTGCGATAGTCGCCTGCGGCAGGATCGAGCACCTCGATGTCCTTGCCAACCTTGCGGAAGAAGCCCGCCTTCGTCTTCTGGCCGAGCGCCCCCTTGGCGACGAGCGCCGCCAGCACCGGCGGCGTCCGATAGAGCAGATGCCACGGATCGTCGGGCAGCGTGTCCTGCATCGTCTTCACGACGTGCGCCATCGTGTCGAGGCCGACGACGTCGCAGGTCCGGTAGGTCGCGCTCTTGGCACGCCCGATCGCGGGGCCGGTCAGCGCGTCGACGACATCGAACGGCAGCCTGTAGGTCTCGGTGTGCGCCATCGTCGCCAGCACCGAGAAGATGCCGACGCGGTTGGCGACGAAATTGGGCGTGTCCTTCGCGCGCACGACGCCCTTGCCGAGCGTCGTGACGACAAACGTCTCGAGCGCGTCGAGAAGCGCGGGATCGGTGTGCTTCTGCGCGATCAGCTCGACGAGGTGCATGTAGCGCGGCGGATTGAAGAAATGGATCCCGCAATAGCGCGGCCGCACCGCGGCCGGCAGCGCTTCGGCCAGCGCGTTGATCGAGAGTCCGGACGTGTTGGACGCGACGATCGCGTGCGGCGCGAGATGCGGCGCGATCTTCGCGTAGAGGTCGCGCTTCCAGTCCATGCGCTCGGCGATCGCCTCGATCACGAGGTCGCAGCCCGAGAGAATCGCGAGGTCGCGGTCGTAGTTGGCGGCGTCGATGTACGCGGCACGGTCGGCGACGCCGAGCGGCGAGGGCTCGAGCTTTGCGAGCCCGGCGATCGCCTTGCTGACGATGCCGTTGGGGTCGCCCTCCTTCGCGGCGAGGTCGAACAGCACGACGGGAACGCCGGCGTTGGCGAGATGCGCGGCGATCTGCGCGCCCATGACGCCGGCGCCGAGCACCGCGACTTTGCGGATCAGAAAGGGTGAGGCAGGCATGATTGGGAGGGCTCTGTCGAGCCCCGCGCGTCGCGCGGGTCCGGTGAAGAAAAAGGCGCGGCCGGAACGACCCGACCGCGCCTTGCTGTGAAATGCGGTGCGCGTCAGGTCGTCAGAAGTTCCACGTGACCTGGCCGGACACGATCACCACGTTGTTGTTGTACGTGCCGTTGATGAGGCCGTACGCGGGAACGCTCGACTTGCCGGTCGAGGGATCGTAGCCGGCGTCGTTGATCGAGCCGTTCTTCACCCAGAGGTAGGCCGCGCCGAAATCGAACTTGACGTCGGGCGAGAACGCGTACTGCACCCCGCCTGCGAGCCACGTGCGATCGTTGTCGGGAAGCCTTGGCGTGCGGTCGGTGTCCTGCACCGGAGACTGGTCATAGGCGACACCCATCCGGAATTTCCACTGCTTGTCGTACTGATAGTTGGCGCCCAGCGCGAACCGCCACGTGTCCTTGAAGAACAGCGGCGTCTGCGCCAGCGTGCCCGTGCCGTCGGTGCGCACGAACGTGAGGTACTGGAGCGTCGACCAGTGCGTCCACTGCGCGTCGGCCATCACGTCCCAGCGGTCGGACACGTGACCGAACCACGACACGTTGGCGACGCCAGGGACCTTGATGTCCGACGTGATGGCACCGTCGTAGAGCTTCTGCTGGTTTACACCCGCGGAGAGCAGCGCGATCGTGCCCGCGAGCTGTGCCGGCGTGCCGGGCGGCACCGTCACCGTCGGGTTGGTGAAGTCGGCGTTGCCGGTCAGGTGGTAGTCGATGTCCGAGCGCCACGCGAGGCCGATCCGGTTGTCCTTGTTGACGTCCCACAGCAGGCCGACGTTCCAGCCCCAGGCCGAATCGTCGCCGTTGACGCTGGCGAAGCTGTCGTAGCCGGGCGTCAGCTGCGCGATCGCATTGAACGTCGGCGAGCCGGGCGCGATGCCGTTGAGCGCCGCGGCGGACAGCAGCGCGCCGGAGTAGTTGACGTTGCTCGTGAACGTGCCCTTGATCTGCTGGTAGCTGGCGCCGGCACCGAGCGAAAGGTTCGGCAGGGCCTGCCACGAGATCGCCGGGTTGATGTTCATCGTCTTCACGTCCGACTTGATCGCCTGGTAGCGGCCGATCCAGCCGGTGTCGTATTCGGTGACGAGGCCGAACGGCGCGTTGACGCCGAGGCCGAACGTCCAATCCTTGTTGATGGGCACCACGAGATACAGGTTCGGAACCCAGTTGCCGCTGCCGGCATCGCCGCCTTCGCCGCCCAGGGGCTGGTTCGTCGCCGGCAGCGACAAGCCGTTGCTGAATTTCATCGACGGCTGGATGTAGTTGATCGCGGCGACGACCTGGTTGGTCTTGATCTTCGACATGCCTGCCGGATTGGTCCAGACGGTGGCGGCATCCTCGGCCGAGGCTGCGCCGCCGGCGTACGCGTTGCCGAGCCCGCTGCCCGATTGCTCCTGCAGTGCAAAGCCGGCTGCACAGACGTGGCCCGCGGCAAATGCGAGCGCAACCATGCCGACGGCGGCGGCGATCGTGGAACGGTTGAAGGGGGTGGTCATGACAGAACTCTCCTATTGTTGGCTGGCGCTCGCGACCCTTTGCCGCATCAGGCGGGGGATCTTCAGGCACTTTTCGGCGTCGACTTGTTCCAGCGCCGGTATGGATCCGGCTTGCGGTCGACTGTCGAATGAATATACACCCGGGGAAGGGGTATCCGCACCCCGTTTTCCGATCCCGGCTTTCTCTTTTTTGCGGGGTGTTGCGTTTGGTCAACCCCGCACCGCAAGCGTGCCTATTCGACGGGCACCGGGCGCGGCCGGCGGTCGGTGCCCACCGCGACGTACGTGAGGCTCGCCTCGGTGACCTTGAGCGACACGAGATTGGTGGGATTGCGCCAGGCGAAGACCTCGACGTCGACCGTGATCGACGTGCGCCCGACGCGGACGATTTCGGCATAGAAGCTGACCACGTCGCCCACCATGACGGGCTCTTTGAACACGAACGAGTTGACCGCGACCGTCGCGACGCGGCCCCGGGCACGCTGGGCCGCCAGCACCCCGCCTGCGATGTCGACCTGCGACATCACCCAGCCGCCGAAGATGTCGCCGTGCTGGTTGACGTCGGCGGGCAGCGGCACGACGCGCAGCGTGGGCTCGCGGTCGGGAAGCTTTGCCGTCGACGCGGTCATGCCTGCCGCGTGCCTTAAGCCGCAGCCCGGCGCATTTCGTCGCGCAGCTCGCGCCGCAGGATCTTGCCGACGTTTGTCTTTGGAAGCTCGGAGCGGAACTCCACGTCGCGCGGGCACTTGTAGCCCGTCAGGTGCTCGCGGCAATGCTTCAGGATGGCCTCCGCCGTCACGGCGGCATCCTTCTTCACGACGAAGAGCTTGACCGCCTCGCCGGATTTCGCGTCGGGAACGCCGACCGCGGCGCACTCCAGCACGCCAGGATGCATCGCGACGACGCCTTCGATCTCGTTGGGATACACATTGAAGCCCGAGACCAGGATCATGTCCTTCTTCCGGTCGACGATGCGCACGAAGCCGCGCTCGTCCATCACGCCGACGTCGCCGGTCATGAAGAAGCCGTCCGGCGACATCACCTTCGCGGTCTCGTCGGGACGCTGCCAGTAGCCCGCCATCACCTGCGGGCCGCGGATGCAGATCTCGCCCGGCTGCCCGAGCGCGACGTCGTGTCCCGCGTCGTCGCGCAGCGTCACCTCGGTCGACGAGATCGGCAGGCCGATCGCGCCATTGTATTTCGGCAGGTCGAGCGGATTGATCGTCGCTGCGGGCGATGTCTCGGTGAGGCCATAGGCTTCGATCAGCGCCTGCCCGGTCACCGCACGCCATTTCTCCGCGACGGCTTCCTGCACCGCCATCCCGCCGCCCAGCGAGATGCGCAGGTGCGAGAAGTCGAGCTTCCCGAACTCCGGATTGTTGACGAGCGCGTTGAACAGCGTGTTGACGCCGGTGAACGCGGTGAACTTGTATTTCGCCATCTCCTTGACGAAGCCGGGGATGTCGCGCGGATTCGGGATCAGCACGGCTTCGCCGCCCACGGTCATGAACGTCAGGCAGTTCGCCGTCAGCGAGAAGATGTGATAGAGCGGCAGCGGCGTGATGACGATTTCGCGCTGGTTCGGGTCGAGGAACGGCTTCAGCCACGCGCGCGCCTGCAGCAGGTTCGCGACGATGTTCCGGTGCAGCAGCATCGCGCCCTTGGCAATACCCGTGGTGCCGCCCGTGTATTGCAGGAACGCGATGTCGTCGTGTGCGATCGGCACGCGCTGCAGCTTCCCGCGGCGCCCCGCGGCGAGCACGTCGTGCATGCACAGCGCGCCCGGAATGTCCCACGCCGGCACCATCTTCTTGACGTGGCGGATCACGAAGTCCACCAGCAGGCCCTTCAGCCCCAGCATCTCGCCGATGCTGGTGACGACCACCTTGCGGACGCGCGTCTTCGGAAGGACTTCGGCCAGCGTATGGGCGAAGTTCTCCACGACCACGATGACCTCGGCGCCGCTGTCGCTCAGTTGATGCTCGAGCTCGCGCGCCGTGTAGAGCGGGTTGACGTTGACCACGGTGCAGCCGGCACGCAGCGTCCCGAAGACCGCGACCGGGTACTGCAGGATGTTCGGCATCATCAGCGCGACGCGCGAGCCCTTGGCGAGACCCTGGCCCTGCAGCCATGCGCCGAATTGTGCGGACAGCCGGTCGACATCGGCGAACGTGAGCGTCTTGCCCATGCACGTGTACGCCGGCCGGTCGGCATATTTCGCGCAGCTCTCCTCGAACACCTCGCAAATCGACGCGTAGGCATTGACGTCGATCTCGGCGGGCACGCCCGCCGGATAGCTCGACAGCCAGATTTTTTCCAAGATGCCTCTCCCCTGCGGCGGCGCGTTTCGCGCCCGCGATCATCGTCGCGCGCCTCGTCGGCAGGTATGCCGCGGACGCTTCGCCGCGGGCGGGCCTGTTCGGCCTCTCCTGTGGCGTCAACTGCTTATCGTACCACCGCAAACGGGGAGAATCGCTCCGCGCGTGGGGCTGCCGCAGGACGCGCACCCACGCCGCCGTGCCGGACGCCGAGTGCGGATGCCTATGCCGCAGCCGACGTCGGTCCGCCTGCCGGCGCAGACGCCGCGTAGTGCAGCGGACCGCCGCGGAACGGCGCGAATCCGGTGCCGAAGATGGCTCCGGCGTCGACCAGATCGGCGTCGGCGACGATGTGCTCGGCGAGCGCCGCCTTCGCCTCGGCAACGTACGGGCCGACGAGACGCTCCGCGAGTCCGGTCGGGACGGCCGTCGCGGGCTGCTTGCGCGCCCTGCCGCCTTCCCACGCATAGAATCCCCGCCCGGTCTTCTTGCCGAGGTTGCCGGCATTGACGAGTTCCATGAGCCGCGCCGGTGGCGCGGCCGACGAGCCCAGCAGCTTGCCGACGGCAACGCAGATGTCGAGTCCGACAGTGTCGGCGAGCTCGATCGGCCCCATCGGCATCCCGAACGCGAGCGCCGCCTCGTCCACCACCTCCGGTGCGATGCCCTCGTCGACGCAGCGCATCGCGGCCATCAGATACGGCGCCAGCACGCGGTTGACGAGGAATCCGGGTGCGCTCTTCACGGGCAGCGGCAGCTTGTCGATCTGCCGCGTAAAGGCGGCCGCCTTCGGCACGAGCTCCGCGCGCGTGCCGTTTCCGACGACGATCTCGACCAGCATCATCTGCGGTACCGGGTTGAAGAAATGCAGGCCGACGAGGCGCGTCGGGTCGGCCATCGCCGTCGCGATGTCCTCGAGCGGAATGCTCGACGTGTTCGTCGCGAGGATTGCCGACGCCTTCGCCTTCGCCTCCAGTGCCGCGAACAGGCTTCGCTTCGCGTCGAGGTTCTCGAAGATCGCCTCGATGATGACGTCGGCGCGCGCGACGCCCGCGCCGTCGACATCGGGAATCAGCCGGTCGGTCGCGTCGCGGATGCGGCGCGGGTCCCTCAGCCGCTGCGCGAAGAGCTTCGCCGCGCGGCCCATCGCGGGGGCGAGGCGTTCCGCATTCTGGTCCTGCAGCGTCACCGTCAGCCCGCGCAGCGCGCACCAGGCGGCGATGTCGCCGCCCATGGTGCCGGCGCCGACGACGTGCACGTGCGCCGCGGCAAAGTCGCCCTCCTTGCCAAGCGACTTCAGGCGCTCCTGCAGCCGGAACACGCGGATCAGGTTGGCCGCGGTCGGCGTCTTCAGGAGCGACGGTACCGACGCCGGATCGGAAGGCGGTGCCGCGAGCGCATTGCCGTCGTGCTTCACCCAGAGATCGAGGATCGCGTACGGCGCGGGGTAGTGCTCGCGGCGCGCGCGCTTCGCGACCTGCTTGCGCGCCTGGGCTGCGATGAAAAGCCGTGCCGGTGCCGTGAGCGTCAGCGACAGCGCGAACGGCAGCGCGCGCGGCGGCGGCAACGCCGTGAGAACGCCGCGCACCGTGTTCTCCATGATGCGCGGCGGCACGCATTCGTCGGCGAGCCCCAGCTGCTTCGCGCGGCGCGCGTCGACCGTCTTGCCGGTCAGCATGAGGTCGAGCGCGGCGGGCGCGCCGATGAGCTTCGGCAGCCGCTTCATGCCGCCCCAGCCGGGGACGATGCCCAGCATCACTTCGGGAAGGCCGAGCCTCGTTCCCGGCTCGTCGACAACGACGCGATAGCGGCAGGCGAGCGCCAGCTCCAGGCCGCCGCCGAGGCAGAAGCCGCGCACCAGCGCGAGCGTCGGGTAGCTGACGGCGGCGAGCCGCTCGAACGTGTCCCAGCCGCGCTTCACCAGCGCGATCGCGTCCGCTTCGCTCTTCACGTTGCCGAACTCCTCGATATCGGCGCCGGCGATGAAGCCGTTCGCCTTGCCGGAGGCGATGACGAGTCCCTTCGGCGGCACGCGGTCGAGCTCGTCGAGCGCCTCGTGCAATTCGGCGAGCACCGCGCCCGACAGCGTGTTGGTCGTCGCGCCGAACTTGTCGAAGACGAGCCGCGCGAGGCCGTCGGCCTCGCGATTCAGGGTCCAGTGTTGCATCGTGATTCCAGTGTCGTGATGGCGGCCTGCGTGAGCCGGACCTACATCCGCTCGACCAGCATCGCGCCGCCGAGGCCCCCGCCGATGCAGATCGCGGCCATGCCGCGGCGGCCGTTGGTGCGAGTCAGCACGTTGAGCACGTGCAGCACGATGCGCGCGCCGGACGCGCCGACCGGATGCCCGAGCGCGATCGCGCCGCCGTCGACGTTGAGCTTCGTCTCGTCGAGCGCGCCGAGCGCGTCCGGGAGCCCGAGCTCCTGCCGGCAGTAGTCGGCGCTTTCCCATGCGCGTTCGCAGCCGATGACCTGCGCGGCGAACGCCTCGTTGATCTCCCACGCATCGAGGTCGTTCAGCGCAAGTCCGTGCCGCTTCAGAATCGGGGTCGCCGCATGCACCGGACCCAGTCCCATCTGCGCCGGGTCGAGCCCCGCCCATTCGGAGTCGACGATGCGGCCCTTCGGCACGAGCTTGTGCCGCTCCACGGCGCGCTCGGATGCGATCACGAGCCACGCGGCGCCGTCGGTCACCTGCGAGCTGTTGCCGGCGGTCACGTTGCCGTACTTGCGATCAAAGTAGGGCTTCAGCTTCGCGAGGTTCTCCGGTGTCGAATCCTCGCGCACGCCGTCATCGGCCGGGTAGAGCTTGCCCGACTTGTCGTAGAGCGGGACGACCTCGCCGTCGTAATGGCCGGCCTTCTGCGCCGCCAGCACGCGCTGGTGGCTGCGCGCCGAGAATTCGTCCATCTCGCGTCGCGTGATGCCGAAGCGGTACGCAACGTTCTCCGCGGTCTGCCCCATCAGCAGCCCGACGATCGGATCGGTGAGGCCCTTCATGAGGCCGATCACCGGCGCGAGGTACGAAAGCTTCAGCTGGGCCACGAGCGCCGCCTTCTGGCCGAGCGACTTCGCCGCGTACCAGCTGGACAGCCAGAGCACCATCGCGTCGGAGAAGAGCAGCGGCGCACGCGACAGCGCGTCCAATCCGCCTGCCAGCACGAGGTTCGAGCGGCCGCTCCGGATGTTCGCGATCGCCGAGTCGAGCGACTGCATGCCCGACGCGCAGTTGCGCATCACGGTCCAGCCCGGCACCTTGTTGCCGCAGCCCATCCGCAGCGCGACGACGCGGCCTATGTTCACTTCGTCCGGCGACGGCGCGGCACAGCCTAGGATCACTTCGTCCAGTTCCGGCGGCGCGAAATTCTGCCGCAGCAGCAGCGCGCTGCCCGCGGCCGTCGCGAGATCGGACGCGGCGAACGGCCCCGGCCGGTTGCGCGCCTTGAGGAACGGCGTGCGCGCGCCGTCGATGATGTAGATCGGTTCGTTCATTGCAGGAGAGGCGCCGCCGTTACGCGGCCGCCTTGTGTGTCGTCGCCGGCTGGGCGACCGCGCTGATCGGCTGCGGCGCGGCAATCGCATCGCCGAGCAGCATTTCCGACGCCCCCAGATCCTGCGCGAAATCGTCGACGCGAATGACGCGCGCCGTCAGCTCGCGCGCCGCCAGCACCGTCGCGCACTCGTCCGGGGTGATGATGCCGGTCGTCTGCGCGCGTGCAACAAGCACTTCGGTGCCGGCGCCACCGGCGAGCTTGCCGTCGAGGCGCCCCTCCTTCACGGCGGCGCGGATCCGCGCTTCGATCGGCTCCGCGGCGAGTGTGGCCACGAGTGCCCGCTCGATCAGGGACACCGGATCGTCGCCCGCCGTCGGAAGGTACATGCCGGCAGTGAGACGGTCGCGCGCGGCCGAAGGCTCGAGCAGCAGCTTTGCGACTTCGTGGCCGAGCCTGTCGGACGGGATCACGTACGGACGGCCGAGCGGGAACACGACACGGCGCATGAGGGCGGCGATCAGCCGGTTGGGGAAGTTCGAGATGACGCCCTCGAGCGCGGTCTGCGCCTTGAACATCGCGTCCCACATCGCCCAGTTCATCAGCGGCGCGTCGGCCTGCTGCCGGCCTTCCGCCTCATAGCGCTTCAGCGTCGCCGAGCAGAGGTACATGAGCGAGAGCACGTCGCCGAGGCGCGCCGACAGCTTTTCCTTGCGCTTCAGCGCGCCGCCGAGCGAGCCCATCGACACGTCGGACAGGAACGCGAGCGCCGCCGAAAAGCGCGTGAGCTGCTGGTAGTAGCGGCGCGTTTCCGGCGCGACGCCGTCGGGGACGCCGACGAAATGCGAGCCGGTGAGGCCGGTGACGAACGTGCGCGCCATGTTCGCGAGCGCGAACCGGATGTGCCCGAAGAGCGCCGCATCGAAGGCCGCGGAGGCCTTCGCCGTGTCGGCTTCGCGCGTGGCCTCCATCTCCTTCAGCACGTACGGATGGCAGCGGATCGCACCCTGCCCGAAGACGATGAGGCTGCGCGTCAGGATGTTGGCGCCCTCGACGGTGATCGCGACCGGGACCTGCATGTAGGCAGCGCCGATGAAGTTCGACGGCCCCATGCAGATGCCCTTGCCGCCGACGACATCCATCGCATCGTTGACGACCTGGCGTCCGCGTTCGGTGAGGTGCAGCTTGGCGATGCCGGAGATCACCGCCGGCTTTTCGCCGGCGTCGATCGCCGAGGCCGTCAGCGTGCGCGCGGCGTCCATCATGTAAAGGTTGCCGCCCATCCGGGTCAGCGCCTCCTCGATGCCCTCGAAGCGCCCGATCGGCGTCTTGAACTGCGTGCGCACCCGCGCATAGCCGCCGGTCGCGCGCACCGCGAGCTTCGCCATGCCGGTCGCCGACGACGGCAGCGAGATGCCGCGGCCCGCCGCAAGGCATTCCATCAGCATCCGCCAGCCGCGACCCAGCATCGGCTGGCCGCCGATCACCCACTCCATCGGGATGAAGACGTCGTTGCCGAACGTCGGGCCGTTCTGGAACACCGCGTTGAGCGGCATGTGCCGGCGCCCGATCTCGACGCCCGGATGCGACGTCGGAATCAGCGCGCAGGTGATGCCGACATCTTCCTTGTCGCCGACGAGATGATCGGGATCGAATGCACGGAATGCGAGGCCCAGCAGCGTCGCGACGGGCCCCAGCGTGATGTAGCGCTTTTCCCAGGTGACGCGCAGGCCGAGCACACGCCTGCCCTCGTGCTCGCCCCAGCAGACGATGCCGCTGTCGGGAATCGACGCCGCATCCGAGCCGGCGTTCGGATTGGTGAGCGCGAAGCACGGGATCTCGAGCCCCTTCGCGAGGCGCGGCAGGTAATGGCGCTTCTGCGCATCGGTGCCGTAGTGCGCGAGGAGTTCGCCGGGCCCCAGCGAATTCGGAACCATCACCGTCACCGAGATCGTGCCGGAGTGCGTCGACAGCTTGGTCATCACCTGCGAGTGCGCGTAGGCGGAGAAGCCGAGCCCGCCGTACTCCTTGGCGATGCTCATTCCCCAGAAGCCGCGGTCCTTGATGAATTGCCAGACGGCGCTCGGCAGGTCGCGGTGGACGTTCGTCGTCGCCCAGTCGCTGACCATGGCGCAGAGCTCCTCGGTGTCGTGCAGGAGGAAGCGCTCTTCGTCGGCGGTGAGCGAAGGCGCCGGCGCGTCGAGGAGCTTCCTCCAGTTCGGCTTGCCGGAGAAGAGCTCGCCATCCCACCAGACCGTGCCGGCTTCGATCGCCTCGCGCTCGGTCTGGGACATCGGCGGCAGCACCTTGCGGAACGCGCCGAGAATGGCGTCGCTGATCAGCGCGCGGCGGAGCGCAGGCACGTTGAGGGGAATCGCGAGCAGCACGAAGACCGCGGCGAACGCGAGGATGAGCCACAGCGGCAGCGCGGGCGCGATCCAGGCGGCGGCGAGCGCGGCCGCGATCGCGACGCTCCAGAGCGCGCCTCCCGCGTTGAGATAGGAAAGTGCGAGCGCGCCCAGCAGGACGGCGAGGATCCAGACGAGAGTGAGCATCAGCGGCTCCTGGGAAGTGATGCGAGGTTCGGCGCAGGCACGGTCAGCCCGAATGCGAAAGTTCGCCGTCGAGTGCTGCGACCGTGTCGGAGGCCTCGGGCAGCGGCGACTGCAGGCCGGCGAGCAGGAACGGCGCGAGGCGCCGCAGCAGCGTTTCGTCGTTGTGCGCTTCCGCCGGCGTGAGCTCGGCGATCAGCTTCAGCGCGTCGGTGCCGGCGAGCGTGTACGACAGCGCGCCCATGATGAAGTGCAGCCGCCACGAAAGCTCCCTCTTCGGCATTTCCGGCAGCGCGCGGCCGAACGCGGCCTTGAAGCGATTGATCATCACCGCATACTGCTCGGAAAGGAACGTGCGGATGAATGGCGCCGGGTCGGCATACGCGCGACCGAGCAGGCGCAGGAAATTCTTGCCGCCGCGCTCGGGGTCGCGCGCGAGGCGCAGCGCGGGGATGAACATCGCCGACAGGATGCGCTCGCAAGCGACGGCGCGCGGCGCCGCCTCGCTCTCGAGTGCGCCGAGGAGGTCGAGCCGCTCCTGATTCATCGGATCGAGCCGCCGGGTGAGCACGCTCTCGAAGAGCTCTTCCTTGCTGCCGAAGTGATAGTTGACCGCGGCAAGATTGACGCCCGCGGCCGCCGTGATCGAGCGCAGGCTGGTGGCCTCGAAGCCGTGCTCCATGAAGAGCGCCTCGGCCGTGTCGAGGATCCGGTCCTTCGTCGCGGCCGGCACGCGGACTTCGCGCATCGGAATGACTTTGCCGACCATCCTTTGCCCTTTCGTGAAGAAGCCTGCCAATGGCGGTGGCGCTCCGGAGCGCACGCCATCCTGTGCCGCCGAACCCGCGCCCGGCGAGCGGTGGTGTCGGGCTTTCGGCCAACGTTTCGTTTAAACGTTCGTTTTAATCCTATGTTTGTTTGACACTGAGTGTCAATGTTGCATTGCAGCATGCCCTTCCGGGGAGTTGCGATTTCGCCGGCGCTCGACCGGCGGCGCACACGGAGCAGGGCGATTCAGTCCTGCGGCAGCGCGGCGTACGCAGCGTCGATACGTACCTTCAGCGTCTGCGTCAGCGCCGGGCGCTTCAGCTTCAGCGTCGGCGTCAGGAGGCCGTTCTCGACGCTCCACGGGTCGC
>Ga0265332_10000150_pt1 | contig 55980 bp, 54 predicted proteins | sample 41926metaG_FD_202084 | JGI IMG/M metagenome (GOLD analysis project Ga0265332, IMG submission 202084) | Rhizosphere microbial communities from Carex aquatilis grown in University of Washington, Seatle, WA, United States - 4-19-26 metaG | ecosystem: Host-associated > Plants > Roots > Rhizosphere...
TCGTCGATCATGCGGTCGCGAGTCGTGCGTTCGGGGGTCGTATCGGTCATCGTGGAATCTCCTGCATTGGCGGGCGGCCTGAACGGCCAGCCCCGGGATTGACGGAACCATTATAGCCGCCGCCACAAGGCGGGTGTCCGGACAGGTTGTCCGGGACAGCGAAAGGCGGCGGGGAGCGGGTTCGATCCCGTGCGGGACCGCGGGTTCCCGGCACCCCGTGGATCCGCCTCAGGGGGACTGGGTAGAATTTGCCGGTCTGCACTTTCGGCACGCCCGTGCCTACTCTCCGAGGAGCGCCCGATGCCCACCGTCACCCTGCCGGCGATCGATCCGGCAACCGTCGCCGAACAGCGGCTCACCTCCTATCCCGAGCCGCTGCGCGCCCGCGTGGCGGGGCGCTCGAAGCGAAAGCTGGGCGATGCCTGCGGTCTCACGATGTTTGGCGTCAATCTCGTGACGCTCGCCCCGGGTGGCGAATCGGCGCTGCGCCACTGGCACACGCTGGAGGACGAGTTCGTCTACGTGCTTTCGGGGGAGGTCGTGCTCGTGACTGACGCCGGGGCTCAGACGCTGACGGTGGGCATGTGCGCCGGCTATCCCGCCGGCAGGCGCGACGCCCACCATTTCGTCAACCGGAGCAAGGCGCCGGCGACGTACCTCGAGGTCGGCAACCGGACTGACGGTGACAACGCGTTCTACCCCGACGATGACCTCCTCTGGTGCGAGGACGAAAACGGCGCCTACGCGGCGCACAAGGACGGACGACGCTATTAGACGGATGAACTGCGCGAAACACGGTTGATCGCAATCGCGATCGCCTCCATATTCACGGTGCGGCCGTCTGTGCCGCGAACCAATGTTCCCCAAGGAGGATCGATGGCCGACTTTCCCGCTCCCGCCCCGCAGACCAGCGCGAATCCGCCGGTCTCCGCAGTGCTGGTCGCCTACGCGCTGTTCGGGCTCGCCGGTGTCATCGCGCTGGTCCACTCCGGCTTCCCGCCGATCGCGCCGCTTTTCGGGCTCGTCGGAGTCGTCGCCGTGATCATCTGCTACGTGAAGCGGGACGAGGCGCAGGGCACGTGGGTCGCGTCGCATCTGAGCTGGCTGATCCGGACGTTCTGGTTCTCGCTGCTGTGGACGATGATCGGCTGGATCATCTTCTGGGTGCTGCTGATCGTCCTGATCGGCCCGGTGATCGCCGTCTGCATCTGGGCGATCTCGGCCATCTGGATCATCTATCGCGTCGTCCGCGGCTACCTGCTCTTCAAGGAGAGCAAGCCGGTGCCGGAAATGTGACCGGCGCGAGGCGGCGCCTTCAGCGCGCGGAGCCAGCCGGCCACGCCGCGCCGTTCTGGTAGACCCACTGGACGAGGAAATCGAGCGCCGCCTGCGCGCGTCCGGCGTCCGGGTGATTGACGAGCGCGGCGAGGGCAAAGCGTCGCCCTTCCCGGTCGATCACGTAGCCGGCGATGGCGCGCACGCCTTCCAGCGTGCCGGTCTTCAGCAGTGCCTGCCCGCCGACGCTGCCGTTCTGGAAGCGGCGCTGCACGGTCCCGTCGGTCGCCGCCACGGCGAGCGAGCTCGCATACTCGTCGCGCACGCCGCTCGCATCGGCGGCAAGCAGCAGATTGACGATGCTGCCCGCGGAGATCCGCTCGCGCCGCGAGAGTCCCGATCCGTTGTCGAGGATCAGTTCCGGCATCTTCACCCGATGCTGCGCGAGGAGCGCGCGCACGGCGCGTGCCGCGCCGGCGGTGGTCGCGGGCGGCGGCGCGCGCGCGGTCGCGAGCGTCAGGAACACCTGGCGTGCCATCACGTTGTTGGAAAGCTTGTTGACGTCGCGGACGACGTCGAACAGCGGCGCCGACTCGAGCGTCGCGAACGGCGCGGCGTCGCGCGGCGCCTGGCCTTCCTTCCACCCGCCGGTGAAGCGCCCGCCCGCCGCAGCGAAATACGTCGCGAACATCCCGGCGACGTAGCTCGGCGAATCGAGCAGCGACACATACCACTCGCGCTCGCCGCACTCCGCCGGATAGCGCCCGGCGAAGCGCACGTCCGCGGAGTCGCCGCGGTCGACGAAGACGGCGCCGAGGGTGCCGCGCCAGTCGTTGCATGCGCCCGCAGCGAGCACGGGCGGCGCGCCGACATTGACCGCCGCGAGCGGCGGCACCATGACGAGCTGCGTCGCATCGGCGGCGGCATTTGGCGCGAAGGCGAACTTCACCGACTTGAAGTTGACGAGCAGCGCGTCGGGACCGACGTTGTAGGGCTTCAGCGGCTCGCCGTCGAAGGCCGCGGGATCGTGCGGCATCGGCGCGAAGAACGAGCGGTCGAGGACGAGGTCGCCGTCGACGACCGCGAGTCCGTTCGCGCGGAGCGACGCCATGAACGCCTGCCACTGCTCGACGGTGATCTTGGGGTCGCCGCCGCCCTTCAGCACGAGGTTGCCCTTCAGCACGCCGTCGGTCAGCGTGCCGTCGAGGTAGGCCGTCGTCTTCCAGCGGTAATCCGGACCGAGCAGCTCCAGCGCGGCGAACGTCGTGACGAGCTTCATCGTCGACGCCGGGTTGAGCGCCTTTGTCGGCTGGTGCGCGAAGAGCGGCGCCTTCGCGCCCACTTCCTGCACGACGATGCCCATCGCCGAGAGAGGCACGTGCGTCGCGAGAAACGCGCGCGAAACCTCCGCCGGAAGTGCGGCCGGTGCCGCGGCGGCACCCGCGGACACGCCGAGGGCGACCGCGGCGACGATTTCCCGAGCGGCGCGCGCGAGCCGTGTCATGCGGCGTCGAGGATCGCAGCGGTGCCCTCGACCAGCGATGCGAACTCGCCGTCGGTCACCACATAGGGCGGCATGAAATAGACGGTGTTGCCGATGGGGCGCAGGAAGAGCTCCCGCTCCAGCGCGCGCGCATGGAACCAGCGCGCGAAGTCGGGACGTCCGGTATCGACGTCGAACGCCCAGATCATCCCCAGCGTGCGGAAGTTGCGGAGGTCGCTGCGCTGCGCGAGCGATTGCGCGGCGGCCGTCCAGCGCGCTGCCTTCGCCCGGTTCACCGCGATGACGTCGTCGTCGCGGAAGATGTCGAGCACGGCAAGCGCCGCGCGACAGGCGAGCGCGTTGCCGGTGTACGAATGCGAGTGGAGGAATCCGCGCGTGACGTCCTCGGCGTAGAACGCGGCGAACACGGCATCCGTCGCGAGCACGCAGGAGAGCGGCAGGTAGCCGCCGGTGAGGCCCTTCGACAGGCACAGGAGATCGGGTGTGACGCTGGCCTGCTCGCACGCGAACAGCGTGCCCGTGCGGCCGAATCCGGTCATGATCTCGTCGGCGATCAGCAGCACGCCGTGCTGCGTGCAGAGCTGGCGCGCCCGGCGCAGATAGTGCGCGTCGTACATCGCCATTCCCGCGGCACCCTGCACGAGCGGCTCGACGATCAGTGCCGCCGTCGTTGCGTGATGTGCGGCGAGATGCGCGGCGAGGGCGGCCGCGGCGCGCTCGGCCGCGTCGCGCGGCGTTTCGCCGGGGCGCGCGACGGGCGAGGGCACCACCGCATTGCGGTGGAGCAGCGGCGCGTAGCTGTCGCGGAAGAGCGCGACGTCGGTGACTGAGAGCGCCCCGAGCGTCTCGCCGTGATAGCTGCCAGCGAGGCTCGCGAATTCCTGCTTCGCGGAATTGCCGCCGTTGCGCCAGTAGTGAAACGCCATCTTCAGCGCGATCTCGGTGGCCGACGCGCCGTCGGACGCGTAGAACGCATGTCCCAGTCCCGCCGGCGCCGCCGTTGCGAGTCGCTCGGACAGCTCGACGACGCGGCGGTGCGTGCATCCGGCGAGGATCACGTGCGGCAGTTCCGCAAGCTGCTTCGCCAGCGCGGCATTGATCCGCGGGTTCGCGTGCCCGAACAGGTTCACCCACCACGAGCTCACCGCATCGAGATAGCGGCGGCCGTCGAAGTCGTGGAGCCAGGCGCCTTCCGCGTGCGCGATCGGCAGCGGCGGAAACGCCTCGTGCTGCTGCATCTGCGTGCAGGGATGCCAGACGGCGCGGCGGCTTCGCTCTCCCCACTCCGCATTGCCGCTCACGGCTTGCCCAGGAGCAGGTAGAAGCTCGATGCGCCGCTCGACGCGCGTCCGTACGCGAGGTAGAACGGCCCGAGGAACGTGTCGGCGCCGAGGAATACGCTCCCGGCAGTGATGAGATCGCTGGCGGACGCGTCGCCGCGCGTCTGCCACGCGTTGCCGGCCTCGAGCGAACCGCCGGCGTACAGGTCGCCGCCGATGTACGGGACCCGCGCGAGCCGGTGGTAGTAGACGACGCGCCCGAATGCGAGGTAGCTGCCCGCGAGCTGCTGATAGCGCAGTCCCGACAGGTTGAGGAAGCCGCCCAGCAGATACGGATTGACGATCGACGGGACGTCGCGCGACAGCGCACCGCCGCGCACGGCGACGTTCAGGAAATCGTTGGCGTCGATCGGCACGCCGGCGTTCGCATAGAGCGTGCTGCGGCCCAGGTTGTTGTACGTCTCTTCCGGCGCGTCGCCGAGGCGCTGCGTCTCGGTGCCGTAGAAGACGTCGAGGTCGACTTCTGCGCCACGATGCGGGAAATAGGGGGAATCGCGATTGTCCCAGCGCGCGAGCAGCCGAACACCGGCATCGGTCTGGCGCACGGTGTAGAAGCTCGGGATCGCAATCGTCGGGCTGCCCTTGTAGTACGTGTAGACCGGACCGAAGCGGATCTCGCCCTGGCGCAGGATGGGAATCCCCAGGTCGAGCCCGGCATCGTTGGTCTCGATGCGGTACTCGGCGACGCGCTGCGTTCCCGAGAACAGGTAGCGCGGAACGCTTTGCGCGCTCGCGTACGCCGAGCCGAAGACGTCCTGCTCGACGCTGAACGGCTGGTAGAACTCGGTCGCGATGCGGGAGATGCGGCCGAGCTCGATCTCGTTCAGCCACTGCGCGCCGAGGCTGTTCACCCAGGTGCGCTTCGCGCCGGCCAGCAGCGAGAAGTTGGTCTCGCCCTGGAAGTCCGTCATGTAGTCGAGCCCGAAGCGAACGTAGGTCGGGCCCATCGACTTTTCCTGCACGTCGACGACCAGTCCCGAGCGGTCGCCGTCCTCGACCATCCGGTAGTCGATGCGCTCGTAGTCGCCGGTGCCGTACAGCCGCTCGAGGCCGCGGTTGACGGCGGCGATGTCGAACGGCTTGTCGACGTGGACGGCGAGCTCGTCCTCGATCACCGCCGGGTTCGCGTACTGCGTGCCTTCGATGCGGACGAAGTCGACCTTTGGCGCCGGCGCCTCGGCGATCCGCGGATGCTCGCGCTTGTACAGCGCGTAGGCGGCAGGCGACAGCGAGAGTTCGGCGAGACGCGGCGCCATCTCGCGGGCGACCACTTCGCCGCGCCGGATGAACTCGCTTGCCTGGTCGAAGCTGGATGCGGTGAGGGCGCCGAGGTCGGGCGAGATCAGGATGTCGCCGGGGCGCAGCGTCGCGAGCTGCGCGCGCACGTTCTGCTCGGTCAGGATGTTGATCATCTGGCCGGTGATCCCGATGATCGAGGTCAGCTGCGCGCGCTCCATCAGCGGCGTGCCGATGTTGACGGCGATCACGACCTCGGCGCCCATCGCGCGGACAATGTCGATCGGCAGGTTGTCGACGAGACCGCCGTCGCCCAGGATCTGGCCGTCGTATTCCGCCGGCGAGAAGATGCCGGGAATCGACATGCTGGAGCGCATCGCCTGGTAGAGCGGCCCGCGCTCGAACACGTACGCCTTGCCGGTCACCATGTTGGTGGCGACGCAGCGGAACGGCACCGGCAGCGCATCGAAGCTCCTGACGCCGTCGGCGCTGCTGGTGAGCTCGTGCAGGAAGAGCTCGAGATTCGCGCCGGTCAGCGCGCCCTGGAAGCCGCGGATCTCGCCGTCGCGGATGCCGATCTCGAGCGGCAGCGGGAAGCGGTCCTCGCGCTGCTTCTCGCGGAAGGTGAGCTCCTTGCGCGGCGGCGAGTCGGAAAACATCGACGCCCACGAGATCGACGTCACGATCTTTTCCATCTCGGCCGGCGTCCTGTCGATCGCGTAGAGCCCGCCGACGATCGATCCCATCGACGTGGCCGCGATGTAGTCGACCGGGATGTTCATTTCCTCCAGCACCTTGATCACGCCGATGTGCGTCAGGCCGCGGGCGCCGCCGCCCGAGAGCACGAGGCCGATCTTCGGACGCTTCTTCGTCGGCGCGGGGACCGCGACGTCCTGTACCGGCGACGGCGGCAACGCGGGCTGTGCTGCGGCGAGCGCCGTCAGCGTGGCGCAAGCCAGCGCGACGAACGCGTTCGTCCACCGGCGGGCGACGCCCGTCGGGCGCGTGCATCGAAGCCGCGCCAGGCGATGTTCCGAAAAAGGTGGCAGGGAAGCGTCGACGCTGTCGGCGCGGAGCTTCGGAAGGCAAGGCACGGCCGCGTCCAGGATCGAAGGGTTGCGAAGCGCGTCCAATTCCATTAATTATAGCCCGGCCTCCCTGCCATCGAGGTTCCTTCGCCGCCTCGCGCAGCCTCGTTTGGCCCCGGGCGCTGCGCCGAAATCTTCCGATGAACGATACCGCTTTCGCGACTGCGCCTGCCTCCAGCGACGGCGCCTACACGACGACCGCCATCGCGCTGCACTGGGCCGCGGCGCTCCTGATCGCGTCCAATGTGGCGCTGGGGCTCTCGATGGTCGATCTGCCGTTCAGTCCGCAGAAGTTCCGCTGGTACGGCTGGCACAAGTGGATCGGCATCACCGTCTTCCTGCTGGCCGCGGCGCGGCTTGGGTGGCGCGCATTTCATCCGCCGCCGCCGCCGGTCGCGATGCCGCCGTGGCAGCGGCGTGCCGCATCCGCCGTGCACGGCCTCCTCTACGTGCTGATGCTGGCGATCCCGTTCTCCGGCTGGATCTACAGCTCGTCCACCGGGATTTCGGTCGTCTATCTCGGCCTTTTCCCGCTGCCGGACCTGGTCGGCAAGGACAAGGTGCTGGCCGAGACGCTGAAGGCAGCCCACGTCACATTGAACTTCGCGCTTGCCGCGCTTGTCTTTGTCCATGTCGGTGCCGCCTTCAGGCACCATTGGGTCGATCGCGACGGCGTCCTGCGCCGCATGCTCCCCTTCCTCCGTCGCCCCTGAAAGGACCCCTCAATGTATCCGCTACGCTCGTTCATTCCGCCGCTCGCCGCCATGCTGATGGCGGCCTCCGGGGGCGCCTCCGCGCAGGGCGTGCTCATCGACAAGAGCGAGATCCGCTTCGCGACCAAGCAGATGGGGGCGAGCGTGGAAGGCCGCTTCCGCCGGTGGAAGGCCAACGTCGACTTCCGGCCGAAAGACCTCGCGCATTCGAAGGCCGAATTCGAGATCGAGCTCGGCAGCATCGACCTCGCGAGCGACGAGTCCGAAAGCGAGGTCCGCGGCGCGCTCTGGTTCGACACGGCGAAATTCCCGGTCGCGACATTCCAGTCGGCGTCGGTCAAGGGGCTGGGCGGCGACCGCTACGAGATCGCCGGCACGATGTCGATCAAGGGCGTGGCGCGCGATGTCGTCGTTCCCGTCGCGCTGAAGAAGGACCCTTCCGGCAACAGCGTCGCCGAGGGCCATTTCACGATCAGGCGACTCGACTTCAAGGTGGGCGAGGGCGTCTGGGCCGACACGGCGACGGTCGCCAACGACGTCGATGTCCGCATCCGCATGGTCCTTCCGACAGTGTCGTGATGGAATAATCCGGCGCGAGGAGGCGTTCGCCTTCGACATCCTCGTCGATTCCACGTCCCGTCGCGGCGCGCATCGCATGCGCGCCCCGGCTGCAATCCCGAATCCTGCCCCTTGGAGATCAGATTGAAAGCACGTGTCACCGTTGTCGCACTCGCCCTCGCCGTTGCCGCCCCGGCGTTCGGCGACACCTATGTTCTCGATCCGACCCACACGTTTCCGCAGTTCGAGGTCCTTCACGGCGGCTACTCGCTGCAGCGCGGGTCGTTCCTCGGCGCGACCGGCAAGGTCACGCTCGACCTCGCGGCGAAATCGGGAACCATCGACGTCACGATCGACGCCACCAGCATCGACACGCGGATGCCGGCGCGCGACGTGCATCTGAAGAGCGAGGGCTGGTTCGACGTCGCGAAGTATCCGACGCTGACGTTCAGGTCGTCGGACCTCAAGTTCGACGGCGACAAATTGGTGGGCGCCGACGGCGAGCTCACGATGCACGGCGTCACGAAGCCGGTGAAGCTCGTCGTGACCAATTTCAAGTGCGGCCAGAGCCCGTTCAACCGGACGAAGCAGATGTGCGGCGCCGAGGCTACGGCAACGATCCTGCGGTCCGAATGGGGCGTCAAGGCCGGGATCCCGTCGGTCGGCGACGAGGTCCGGATCGCGATTCCGATCGAGGCGTACAAGGAATAGCGCGGCGCCGGCGGGTGTATGCGACGGGAGGAGGATGAACATCCTCGCTGCTCGCGGATTCCGCATGCCGTCGTCTCGATCCATTGCCGTCGCAGCGCGCGTCGTACCGGGCGCCACCATCGTGCGGCGGCTGGCGATCGTGCTGCTGCTCGCCGCCGGCACGACGGACGCCGCCACCCCGTCCGATCCCGTCTACCGGATCGATCCCGAGCGCACGATGTCCGGCTTTTCGGTGAACGAGCTGGGACTCTGGCAACGTACGGGGCACTTCGGCCGCACGCGTGGACAGATACGCTATGACGCTGACGCCGAATCGGGCGGCATCGATCTCGCCGTCGACGCGGCATCGGTCGACACCGGCTGGTCGCTGCGCGACGATTTCGTGCGCGCCGAGCACATGCTGGACGCCGCGCGGCATCCGCAGTTCCGCTTCCACTCGACGGCGCTGCGCTTCGACGCGCACCGGCTGGTGGCGGTCGACGGGCTCCTCACGCTGCGCGACGTGACGCTCCCCGTGCGCTTTCACGTCACCGCCGTGCGCTGCGAAGCGCCACGCGCGGGCGGCGGCGAGCGCTGCGACGCCGCGATCTCGGGCAGCATCTCCCGGCGCGCGTTCGGAATGGACTTCGCCTATCCGCTGATTGGCGACGAAGTGCGCTTCGATTTCGCCGTCAGCGCGGACCGCGCTGCGGACGCCATGCCGCGTTAGGGAGCCTATGCACCAGTATTCACGATTGCGCTGCTTGCGTCCGATGCGGATGGCTGCAAGACGCGTGACGAAGGTCGTAGCCCGGACTACGATGCCGAGGAGCCTCAGTTGCCAACTGAGGATGCAGACGCCGCATCGGACAGCAGCCCGGAGGGACGGGGCGTTTCGGGCGGTCTGCTTTGTCGCGACCCTCGCGAAGGGGGCCGGCCATTCGCTTCGGTCCGCCTCATTTGGCAACTGAGGCATCCCATCCCGAAACGCCTCCGTCGCAACCGCGAATACTGGTGCAGAGGCTCCTTAGGCGACCCGCAGCTGCATCCGGCGCACGGCGGCGACGAGCTCGCGCGTGATCCCCGGCTCGCGCACCGAATGGCCGGCATCGGCGACGACGATGTATTCCGCTTCCGGCCACGCGCGCGCGAGCGCATCGGCCGTCACCGGCGGGCAGACGATGTCGTAGCGGCCCTGCACGATCGTGCAGGGCAGTTGACGGATCCGTTCGACCCCCAGGAGCAGCGCGTCGTCTTCGAGGAAGGCGCGATGCACGAAGTAGTGCGCCTCGATGCGTGCGATCGCGAGCGCCGCCGTGTCGCTGTCCGGCTTCAGCGCGGGATCCCCCGACGGCAGCAGCGTCGAGCACGCGCCTTCGTAGCGGTCCCAGGCATGCGCCGCCGGAAGATGAATCGCGGGATCGGGATCCGTCAGTCGGCGATGGTAGCTGCCGAGCAGGTCGGAGCGCTCGGCTTCGGGAAGAAATTCGGCGAAGGCGCGCCACGCTTCCGGGAAAACGTTGCGCATCCCGTGGATGAACCAGTCGAGCTCGGCGGGCCGCGCGAGGAACACGCCGCGCAGCACGAGCCCGAGGCAGCGCTGCGGATGCGCCTGCGCGTACGCGAGCGCCAGCGTCGCGCCCCACGAGCCGCCGAACACCAGCCAGCGCTCGATGCCGAGATGCTTGCGCAGCGCCTCCATGTCGGCGACGAGATGCTGCGTCGTGTTGCGCTCGATCGCGGCCGGCGGCGTCGAGCGCCCCGCGCCGCGCTGATCGAACAGGACGATGCGCCAGAACGCCGGATCGAAGAACCGCCGATGGAACGGCAGGCAGCCGCCGCCCGGACCGCCGTGCAGATAGACGACCGGCACGCCGGCCGCGCGACCGCAGGTCTCCCAGTAGAGCGAGTGCAGCGCGTCGACGGCGAGCCTTCCGTGCTGGTACGGATCGATCTCCGGATACAGCACCGAGTCGCGGGTCTGCGGATTGTCGGGCATCGAAATCGGCCGGTGCCGGGCTGGCCTGCGCCGCGCGCTAGCGCCGCGCCTTGTACGCGACGACTTTCTGCGTCTGCAGGCCGAGGCCTTCGATCCCGAGCGTCACGACATCGCCGGCCTCGAGGTATTGCGCGGTGGGCTTCATCCCCATGCCGACGCCGGGAGGCGTGCCGGTCGTGATGACGTCGCCGGGCAGGAGCGTCATGTAGCGCGAGACGTCGGCCACCACTGCCGCGACGCCGAAGATCATCGTCTTCGTGCTGCCGCGCTGCTTCTTCACGCCGTTGACGTCGAGCCACATGCCGAGCTTCTGCGGATCCCGGATCTCGTCGGTGGTGACGAGCCACGGACCCAGCGGGCCGAACGTGTCGCAGCCCTTGCCCTTGTTCCACTGCGAGCCGCCGTGCTTCAGCTGGTAGTCGCGCTCGGACACGTCGTTGATCACGCAATAGCCGGCGACGTAGCGCAGCGCGTCCTTCTCCGCGACGTGCCGCGCGGTGCGGCCGATGACGACGCCGAGCTCAACTTCCCAGTCGGTCGCCTTCGAATCCGGCGGCAGCATGATCGCGTCGTTGGGCCCGACGATGCACGTCGGCGACTTGAAGAACACCACCGGATTCGCGGGGATCGCCATTCCCGCTTCGGCGGCGTGATCGGCGTAGTTCAGTCCGATCGCGACGAACTTCGACGGCGTGGCGACGAACGCGCCGAGGCGCGGCCGTCCCTTGACCAGAGGAAGCCGGCGCGCGTCCAGCTTCGCGAGTTCCCTGAGTTTCGCCGGCGCAAGTGTTGCGGCGTCGATGTCCTTCACCTTCTTCGACAGGTCGCGCAGCTTGCCGTCGGCGTCGATCAGTCCCGGCTTTTCCTTGCCGGCGGGGCCGTAGCGTACGAGTTTCATTCAGCTCTCCAAATTTTTAGACGTGAAATCGAAGCGAGGAATCCGGGAAGAAAGCGAGGAGAATGGCCGCTGGCAAGGCGCGGCGGAGCTTTCGACCGGAGCGTACACGGGGAGCCGCATCACTGCATTTCTATCATGCTTAGCCTTCAGTGTCGGCCCCTTGCGTCGATTCGCCCCGGTCGCATCCCCTTGCCTGCTGCGCGGCATGGGGCCCCTGCTCCCCGGCTCACGCCGCTGCACGTGAGGATCGAAAGCGAGCAGCAACGCAGCCAGCGGTCATTATCCGACGCTTTCCACCGGATTCAGATGGTCATTCCGCCGTCGCAGGAATACGTATTGCCGGTGATGAACGCTGCTTCGTCGGACGCGAGGAACACGACCAGCGGCGCGATCTCCTCGGCCTTCGCGAGGCGGCCCATCGGCTGCCGTGCGATGAATGCCTTGCGCGCCTCGGCCGGATCGTCGAACGCGTTGATCCGTCCCGCGAGCGACGGCGTGTCGACGGTGCCCGGCGCGATGGCATTGCAGCGGATGCCCTTGGTCACGAAATCCGCCGCGATCGCCTTCGTGAGCCCGACGACGGCCGCCTTCGACGCACCGTAGACGAAGCGGTTCGGCAATCCCTTCACCGACGACGCGATCGACGCCATGTTGATGATGCTGCCGCCGCCCATCTCGAGCATCCGGGGCAGCGCGGCGCGGATGGCGACGTACATCGCGCGCACATTGAGATTGAAGCTGAAATCCCAGTCCTTCGGCGTGCATTCGAGGATCGTGCCGTGATGGACGAATCCGGCGCAGTTGAACAGGATGTCGAGCGGCGGCAGCCCGGCGATCGACTTTCCGACCGCGGCGTCGTCCAGCACGTCGAGCACGCTCGACGTCACGTTGCGCGTGCCGGCGAGGGCCGCGACGAGCGTCGGGTTCACGTCGGTGGCGTAGACCTGCGCGCCTTCGGCCGCCATCGCCAGTGCCGTCGCGCGGCCGATGCCCTGGCCCGCCGCGGTGATGAGCGCGGTCTTGCCCGCGAGCCTCCCTGTCATGCGTCTTCTCCTTGCGTGGCGTTACGCCGGCACCGATGTCACGGGACGAGCCCGGGCGTCATCGAGCGCGTCGGATCGGCCCAGTTGTGATTCGGGATCAGGGGGTACCAGCCCGGCCGGCCCGGATCGCGGTCGTACGGATAGCCGCCCAGCTCGCGATAGAGCTCATGGTAGCGCGCGACCTTGTCGCGATCGAGCGCGACGCCGAGTCCCGGTGCGTCGGGGACGCGGATCGCGCCGTTCACGTAGCGCATCTTGCCGCCGACGATCACATCGTCGACGAGATGATGGTAATGCGCGTCGGCGGCGTAGCCGAGGTTGGGCAGCACGGCGCCGAGATGCAGCATCGTCGCGAGCTGGATGCCGAGCTCGCCCGAGCTGTGCACGGCGACGCCGATCCCCATCGTCTCGCAGACGCCGGCCGCCTTGATGCACGGACGGATTCCGCCCCAGAACGTCGTGTCGAGCAGCACGACGTCGACGGCGCGCATGCCGACGTTGGCCGCGAGCTGCTCGAAGTTGACGACGACGGTGTTGGTGGCGGTCGGCAGCGGCACGAACTCCTTTAGCCGTGCGAGCTGCGGCAGTCCCCAGACGGGATCCTCGAAATAGTCGTTGGTGAGGTCGAGGATGCCGCGGCCGAAGTCGATCGCATCGGCGAGCGAAAGCGCGCTGTTGGGGTCGTAGCGGAAGCGCCCCTCGGGAAGCGCGGCGGCGAGCGCGCGATAGCAGGCGAGCTCGTGCGCCGGCGGATAGACGCCGCCCTTCAGCTTATGCACGCGAAACCCGTGCGCCGCCACCAGTGCCCGCGCATGGGCGACGAGCTGTTCGGCAGTGCGCACCTCGCCGCGCTTCGACGCGGGATCGTTGTAGCGAAAGAAGAGGTAGCTCGCGAACTCCACGTCGTCGCGGAGCTTGCCGCCGAGGAGCGCGTGCACCGGCACGCCGAGCTTCTTGCCGATGATGTCGAGGCAGGCGAACTCGATCGCCGCGTGGAGTTGCGTGCGGTTGTTGTAGAGGCTGGCCGTCGGATTGCAGACCGCGAAGCGCATCGCCTCCAGCCGGAACACGTCGTGGCCCCGGAGATAGCCCTCGAGCGCCGCGAATCCGCGTGTGGCGTCCTCGCCTCCGCCGCCCATTTCGCCGAGACCGACGTAGCCGTCCGCGGTCTCGACCTCGACGATCGTGCGGACGAAGCGGCCCCAGTGCGCGCCGTTGCTGTGCAGCAGCGGCGCCTCGAGCGGAACGGTGACCGGCGTGGCGCGAATTGCGGAAATGGTGGTGGCGGACATCGGGAAGTCGGGGCGGACGCTGGCCGGAGCCCGCGATTGTACGCCGCCGCGCCGGCCAATTGGTAATACCACTTGACCAATTCGCGGGTTGGGGATTAGCCTCGCGGACGGTCGCCTTGCGGCCGCGCTTCGCCCTTCCCGGCGCGGCCTGTCCTCATCCGCGAAGTCGCCACGCATGCCGTTCCAGAGCATCGAGCCGCGCCGCCTCTACCGGCAGATCGCCGAGCAGATCCGCACGCTGATCGCCTCCGGCGAATTTCCCGCCGGCGCGCGGCTTCCGCCGGAACGCGATCTCGCGCGCCAGCTCGGGGTCTCGCGGCCTTCGGTGCGCGAAGCGCTGATCGCGCTCGAGGTCGAGGGCCTGGTCGAAGTGCGCATCGGCTCGGGCATCTACGTGCTCGGGCCGTCACGCAGGGTCGTCATGCCCGGCGGCGTCGCCAACGATGGCGACAGCGAGGCGACCGCCGGTCCGTTCGAGCTCCTGCGCGCGCGTTACGTGGTCGAAGGCGAATGCGCGGCGCTGGCGGCGAAGTCGGCGAAGAAGATCCAGGTCGCGGGGATGGAGGAGGCGCTGGATGAGATGCATCGCGAGCTTGCCCTGCGCCGGCAGCCGCTTTCGGGCGACCGGCTCTTTCACCTGCGGATCGCCGAAGCCACCGGCAACGGCGCGCTGGTCGCGGTCGTGAAGATGCTGTGGGAGGAGCGCGCCGGCCCGCTTTACACGCAGCTCGAGCATCACTACGACTCGCCGGAGCTGTGGACCGCGGCGATCGCCGAGCACCGCGCCGTTCTGAAATCGATCGCCGCGCGCGACATTCCGGGTGCCCGCGCCGCGATGCAGCGGCACCTCAACCGCGCGTACAAGCGCTTCAACACTGGCTGGGATGCGCTGCACTGACGTCCGCCGGTATCTGGCGCGCGCTGTGAACGGCGCGCCAACGAAAGGAGAACCGCCATGCTTGCCTGCCGCATTCACGCCAAGGAAGATCTCCGGGTCGAATCCGCGGAGACGCCCGCGCCGGGCCCGGGCGAAGTGCTGCTGCGTCTCGGCGCCGGCGGCATCTGCGGGTCGGACCTTCATTACTATTTCGAGGGCCGCAACGGCAGCTTCGTCGTGCGCGAGCCGCTCATTCCCGGCCACGAAGCGTCCGGCGTCGTCGCCGCTATCGGCACCGGCGTGACCCGGGTCGCCGTCGGCGACCGCGTCGCGATCTCTCCGTCGCACGCCTGCGGCCGCTGCGACTATTGCCGGCAGGGCCGCGAGCATCTCTGCACGCGGATGAAGTTCCTCGGCAGCGCCAGCCTCTTTCCGCACGTGCAGGGCATGTTCCAGGAGTACTTCGTCATGGGCGAGCGCCAATGCTATCCCGTGGCGGGCGATGCGTCGCTCGGCGAAATCGCGTTTGCCGAGCCCCTCGCCGTCGCGCTGCACGGCGTCAACCGCGGCGGCGCGCTGCTCGGCAAGTCGGTGCTCATTACCGGTGCCGGAACGATCGGCTGCCTGACCGTGATGGCGGCGCGTCTCGCCGGTGCGGCGCACGTCACGGTGTCGGACGTGCTCGACCGGCCGCTTGCGCAGGCGAAGGCTGCGGGGGCCGATGACACGCTGCGCGCCGATCGCGACGGGGAGGCGCTTGCCGCGCCGCAGTTCGACATCGCCTACGAGGTGTCCGGCAACTTCGGCGCGCTGAAGTCCTGTGTCGGCGCGGTGAAGCGCGGCGGCGTCGTGGTGCAGATCGGCACGCTGCCGCACGAGCCGCTGCCCTTTGTCGTCAACGAACTGATGGCGAAGGAATTGGACCTGCGCGGCGCGTTCCGCTGGGGCATCGAGTTCGACTGGGCGGTCGACTACCTGTCGACGCGGCGCGTCGACGTGCGGCCGCTGCTCTCCGGGCAATATCCCCTGAAGGATGCGGTCGCCGCGTTCCACGCGGCGGCGGACAAGACCAGGAGTACGAAAGTTCAGGTTGTCGCGGATTGAACGGCCCCGCGAAAAGGATTCCCATGCTCACCCGCGCTTCGCTCACCATTCGACTTCATCCCGACGACGACGTCGTCATCGCCCGCACGCAGCTGATCGGCGGCACGCGGATCGGCGAAGAGAATCTCACGGTCAGCGGCCTCGTCCCCGTCGGGCACAAGATCGCGACGCATGCGATACGCGCGGGCGCCCCGGTCAAGCGCTACAACCAGATCATCGGCTTCGCGAGCCGCGACATCGCCGCCGGCGAGCACGTGCATCTGCACAACCTCGCGATGGGCAGCTTCGAGCGCGACTATGCGTTCGGCGCCGACGCGAAGCCGACGCAGTTCGTCGCGCAGCCCGCGACGTTCATGGGCATTGTCCGGCCGGACCGCCGGGTCGCGACGCGCAACTACGTCGGAATCCTGTCGACGGTGAATTGCTCTGCGACCGTCGCGCGCGGGATTGCCGGTCACTTCACGCGCGAGCGCCTCGGCGCGTTTCCCAACGTCGACGGCGTCGTCGCGCTGACGCACGGCAGCGGCTGCGGCATGGACACGAAGGGCGACGGCATGGCGATCCTGCGCCGCACGCTCGGCGGCTATGCGCGCCACGCCAACTTCGCCGGCGTGCTGATCGTCGGCCTCGGCTGCGAGGCGAACCAGATCAGCGCGCTGCTGGGCGCGGAAGCGCTGGAGGAAGGACCGTTGCTGCGCACCTTCAGCATCCAGGACACCGGCGGCACCGCGAAGACCATCCTGCATGGCGTCGGCATGGTCAGCGAGATGCTGCCGCACGCGAACGACGTCGTGCGCCAGGCGGTGCCCGCGTCGCACCTCGTCATCGGGCTGCAGTGCGGCGGCTCGGACGGCTACTCCGGGATCACCGCGAATCCCGCGCTCGGCGCCGCCGTCGACACGCTGGTCCGGCACGGCGGCACGGCGATCCTGTCCGAGACGCCCGAAATCTACGGCGCCGAGCATCTGCTGACGCGGCGCGCGGTGTCGCGCGAAGTCGGCGAGAAGCTGATCGAGCGCATCCGCTGGTGGGAGGACTACACGACACGCGAGCGCGGCGACATGAACAACAACCCGTCGCCGGGCAACAAGGCCGGCGGCCTCACGACGATCCTCGAGAAGTCGCTGGGCGCGGTCGCCAAGGGCGGCACGACCAATCTCGTCGACGTCTACGAGTACGCGCAGCACGTGACGGCCAAGGGGTTCGTGTTCATGGATACGCCGGGCTACGACCCGGTGTCGGCGACGGGACAGGTCGCCGGCGGCGCCAACATGATCGTGTTCACCACCGGCCGCGGCTCGGCGTACGGCTGCGCGCCCGCGCCGTCCCTGAAGCTGTCGACCAACACGCCGCTGTGGGTGAAGCAGGAGGAGGACATCGATCTCAACTGCGGCGAGATCGCCGACGGCAACGCGACGGTCGCGGAAACCGGCGAGCGCCTGTTCCACCTGATCCTCGACACCGCATCGGGCCAGAAATCGAAGAGCGAGAAGCACGGCTACGGGCAAAGCGAGTTCGTGCCGTGGTATCTGGGTGCCGTCATGTGAGCGGCAGCGCACGCCGCGCGCGGCGATTCGCGCGGGGCATGCCGCGTCCGGTCAAGGACGGCGCATTCGGAGGGCGTGCGGCAATTGACACCCGTAAGGGCAGATCGTACGCTCGGAGTCCACAATAAAAAATGCCGATCACAAGAGCATTTTTCTCCGGAGGAAGCAACAATGAAGACAGTCACGAAATGGGCGGCCGCGCTGGTGGCCGGAGCGATGCTGTCGGTCGCGCTGCCGGCACTCGCGCAGGAAAAGCTCACCGTCTGGTGGGTCAAGGGGTTCTACAAGTCGGAGGACGACGCGCTGTACGAGGCGATCAAGAAGTTCGAAACAAAAACCGGCGTCAAGGTCGATCTGTCGCAGTACCCGGTGCAGGACATGATCCCGAAGACCGTCGCTGCGCTCGACGCGGGCACGCCGCCGGACGTGGCGTTCGCCGACGTCTACGACTTCCAGGTCACCGGCAAGTGGGCCTACGACGGCAAGCTCGAGGACCTCACCGACGTACTGGCGCCGTACAAGTCGGCATTCCTGCCGGTCACGCTGGAGACGGTCTATCTCTACGACGACAAGACCAAGAAGCGCGCGTATTTCGCGTTTCCGCTGAAGCAGCAGACGATGCACATCGAGTTCTGGATCGACATGCTGGGCGACGCGGGCTTCAAGGAAACCGACATCCCGGCCGACTGGAAGGGATACTGGTCGTTCTGGTGCGACAAGGTGCAGCCTGCGTCGCGGCAGAAGACCGGACAGCGCACGTACGGCATCGGTCAGCCGATGGGCGTCGACTCGAGCGACTCGTTCTACTCGTTCCTGACTTTCATGGACGCCTACAACGTCAAGCTCGTCGACGACAACGGCAAGCTGCTGGTCGACGATCCGAAGGTCCGGGCGGGGCTCATCAGCGCGCTGACCGACTACACGAACGTCTACATCAAGGGCTGCACGCCGCCGTCGTCCACCTCGTGGAAGGACCCCGACAACAACGTCGCCTTCCACAACAAGACGACGGTGATGACGCACAATGCGACGATCTCGATCGCCGCGAAGTGGCTCGATGACGCCAACAACGAGACGCTGACGCCGGAACAGCGGGCGCAGGCCAAGAAGAACTACTACGAGCTGATCCGGACCTCCGGCTTCCCGAACAAGCCGGATGGCACGAAGATGATCTACCGTGCCGCGATCAAGACGGGCGTTGTGTTCGCGCAGGCGAAGAACAAGAAGCGGGCGAAGGAGTTCGTGAGCTTCTTCCTGCAGGACGACGTGCTCACGCCCTACGTCGAGGGCGCGCTCGGACGCTGGTATCCGGTCATGAAGACGGCCGCGGAGCGCCCGTTCTGGAAGGCGGACCCGCATCGGATGGCGGTCTACAACCAGTTCCATGCGGGAACGGTGCCATTCGAGTTCACCAAGAACTACAAGTTCACGATCATCAACAACGAAAACGTCTGGGCCAAGGCGATGAATCGGGTCGTCAACGAAAAGGTTCCGGTGGACAAGGCCGTCGACGAGATGATCGCCCGCATCAAGCAGGTCGCGGGCTGAGGCAAGCCCTGATTCCTGCCCACGCATGACCCGCAGGACGGACGCGAGGAAAGCCTCCGTCCGTCCCCGCGGATTTCACCGGGCAGGAGCCTGACAGGCGCCCACAGGATCACAAGAACGTGTCGACGCTCGCCATTCCCGACGCGCATCCGTTGCCGTCCGGCCCGACGAAGCGGGCGCTCTCGCCCTGGCAGAAGTGGGGGCTGATCCTCCTCGCGCCGTACGTCGTCGTCTTCCTCGTGTTCGTGCTGTATCCGGTCGGATACGGGCTCTGGCTGGCGCGCCATCCCGACAGCTACGAACGGCTTTTCGAGGACCCGATCTTCCTGCGCTCGGTCTACAACACGCTGGCGTTCGTGATCATCGGCATCAACCTCAAGATGGTCGTCGCGCTGGTGCTGTCGGGCTTCTTCGTGACGGCGCGGACGTGGATTAAGTGGCTGTCGCTGCTGTTCATCCTGCCGTGGGCGGTGCCGTCGATCCCGACCATCCTGTCGATCCGGTTCATGCTGAACCCGGAATGGGGGCTCATCAATTCGCTGATCTTCCGCTACACGGGGCTGGACGGTCCCAACTGGCTCAACGATCCGATCCTCGCGCTCTGCATCGCGATGCTCGTGCACATCTGGAAGTCGCTGCCGTTCTGGACGCTGATCCTCGTCGCCGGACGCCTCGCGATTCCCGCCGAGCACTACGAGGCTGCGTCGGTCGACGGCGCCACCGCGTGGCAGAAGTTCCGCTTCATCACCTGGCCGTCGATGCGCACGCTCTACCTCACGTGCACGATTCTCTCGATGATCTGGACGATGGGCGACTTCAACAGCGTCTACCTGCTGACGGGCGGCGGCCCGGCGGACCTCACGCACGTGCTGGCCACGCTCGGCATCCGCTACCTGCGGCTCGACCAGGTCGATCTCTCGATGGCGGCCATCGTCGTCGCGCTGCCGGCGGTGCTGCCGCTGGTGTATTTCATGATGAAACGGCTCTCCAAGTGAACATGCGCAGCGTGACGACGGAGGCGAAGCTGCTGCTGATCGGCGTCCCGGTCTTCATCTGGACGATGCTGCCGATCTACCATCTCGCGCTGTTCGCGTTCTCGTCGAAGGACGAGGCAATGGGCGGCAGGATGTGGCCCGCGCATCCGACGCTCCACAACTTCGAGGTTGTCTTCCGCGAGCAGCATCACTATCTCAACCACTTCTGGCTGCAGATGTGGAATTCGCTTTTCATCGCCGTCACCACCGGCGTCCTGACGCTCGTCATCGCGACCTGCGCGGCGTTCGCGATCAGCCGGCTCAAGGTGCGCGGCGGCCGCACGGTGATGAACCTCGCGCTCTTCACGTACTTCATCCCGGCGGCGTTCCTCGCGGTGCCGATGTACAAGACGATGGGCGTGTACGGGCTGCTGAACAACCAGTGGTCGCTGATCCTTGCCATGACGACGATCGCGGCGCCGTACTCGATCTGGGTGCTGAAGCAGGCCTCGGACAAGCTGCCGTACGAGCTCGACGAGGCGGCGAAGATGGACGGCGCGTCGCCACTGCAGCTTTTTCGTCTCGTCTACCTGCCGCTGATGCTGCCGTCGCTGGTCGCGATCGGCACCTATGCGCTGCTGCTCGCGTGGAACGAATACCTCTACGCGTTCCTGCTGCTGTCGAGCGACAAGGACGTCACGCTCGGCGTGGCGCTCGGCAACTTCCTTGCGGCCGACGACTCGCCATGGGAGCTCTTGATGACGACCGGTCTCATCTACGCGCTGCCGCCGGCGGCGATCTACTACACTTTCAAGCGCTACATGGTCGGCGGGCTCACCGCCGGCGCGGTGAAGTCGTGACGGCGGAGACCTGACGATGGCGACCGTATCCTTCCAGAACATCGAAAAGGCGTTCGGCGGCACGAAGGTGATCCATGGCATCGCGTTCGACATCCACGACGGCGAGTTCGTCGTGCTGGTCGGACCGTCCGGCTGCGGAAAGTCGACGCTACTGCGGATGCTGGCCGGGCTGGAGGAGATCAGCGGCGGCACGATCGCCATCGACGGCCGCGTCGTCAACGGCGTCGAGTCGAAGGACCGCGACATCGCGATGGTGTTCCAGAGCTACGCGCTCTATCCGCACATGACGGTCGCGGAGAACATGGCGTTCAGCCTCAAGCTGCGCAAGGCGGACCCGAGGCTGATGCAGGAGCGCGTCGCGCACGCGGCGAAGATCCTCAATCTCGATCCCTACCTCGCCCGGTATCCGCGCGAGCTCTCCGGCGGCCAGCGGCAGCGGGTGGCGATGGGCCGCGCGATCGTCCGCGACCCCAAGGTGTTCCTGTTCGACGAGCCGCTGTCGAACCTCGACGCCAAGCTTCGCGTCGCGATGCGCGCCGAGATCAAGGCGCTGCACCAGCGGCTCAAGACGACGACCGTGTACGTCACGCACGACCAGGTCGAGGCGATGACGATGGCGGACCGCATCGTCGTGATGCACGACGGCCGGATCGAGCAGATCGGCGCGCCGCTCGCGCTCTACGACCATCCGGACAATCTCTTCGTCGCCCAGTTCATCGGTTCGCCGGCGATGAACGTGATCAGCGGCAGGGTCGCGCGCGCCGACGGCACCGGCTGCGTCGAGGTCGCGGGCGGTCTCCGCTGGCCGCTGCCGGCGGCCGCGGGCGTCGACGGGCAGGCCGTCGCGTACGGCATCCGGCCCGGCGATATCAGGATTGCGGGCGCCGGCAGCGCCGGCGCGGTCCCGGCGGAAGTCGTCGTCGTCGAGCCCACCGGCGCCGAAACCGAACTGCTGTTGCAGGCCGGGGATGCCCAGGTCACGCTGGTCACGCACGGTCGCCCCGACGTCAATCCCGGCGACAGGATCGGCCTCGCGATCGATCCCGCGAAAATCCACCTGTTCGATCAGTCGAGCGGCGCGCGCCTGCGCGCCGGCGCCTGATCGCTCACCGCAGAAAGCGTATCCGCATGAGCCGCAAGTCGAGCAGGAAGAAGACCCCGTTGCGTTCGCGTGCCTGGTTCGGCCTGCGCGATCGCGACGCCCTCACGCACCGCTCGTGGCTCAAGAACCAGGGCATTCCGCACGACCAGTTCGACGGGCGGCCGGTGATCGGCATCTGCAACACGTGGTCGCAGGCCACACCTTGCAACGCGCATTTCCGCGAGCTCGCGCAGCACGTGCGCGACGGCGTGCTGGACGCGGGCGGATTTCCGCTCGAGTTTCCGGTGATGAGCCTCGGCGAAACGGTGATGCGTCCGACGACGATGCTTTTCCGCAACCAGGTCGCGATGGACGTCGAGGAGTCGATCCGCGCCAACCCGTTCGACGGCGTCGTGCTGCTGATGGGCTGCGACAAGACCACGCCCGCGCTGCTGATGGGCGCCGCGTCGTGCGACCTGCCGACAATCGGCGTCTCGGGCGGCCCGATGCTGAACGGCAAGTTCCGCGGCGAGGACATCGGTTCCGGCACGCATGTCTGGAAGTTCACGGAGATGCTGAAGAAGGGCGAGATGAAATACGACGACATCGTCGAGGCCGAATCGTGCATGTCGCGCTCCGCCGGGCACTGCATGACGATGGGCACCGCGTCGACGATGGCATCGATGGTCGAGGCGCTCGGAATGGGCCTGCCCACCAACGCGGCAATCCCCGCGGTCGACTCGCGCCGGCGCCTCCTCGCGCGCATGGCGGGGCGGCGCATCGTCGAAATGGTCGGCGAGGACCTGCGGATGTCGAAGATCCTGACGCGCGACGCGTTCGAGAACGCGATCATGGTCAATGGCGCGATCGGCGGATCGACCAACGCGGTGGTGCACCTGCTCGCGATCGCGGGACGGATGGGCGTGAAGCTTTCGCTCGACGACTGGGACCGGCTGGGACGCGACATGCCGTGCCTCGTCAACCTGATGCCGTCGGGCAAGTACCTGATGGAGGACTTCTACTACGCGGGCGGCCTGCCGGTCGTTATCCGCGAAATCGGCAAGCGGCTGCACAGGAAGGCGCTGACGGTGAACGGCCGGACGCTCTGGCAGAACTGCAAGGACGCCGTCAACTACAACGCGGACGTGATCACGCCGCTCGCCGCACCGTTCAAGACGCACGGCGGCATTGCGGTCTTGCGCGGCAACCTCGCGCCGGACGGCTGCGTGCTGAAGCCCTCGGCGGCGACGCCGAAGTTGCTGCGGCACAAGGGCCGCGCCGTCGTGTTCGAGAACATCGAGGATCTGCACCGGCGGATCGACGATCCGAAGCTCGTCGTCGACGCGTCGTCGGTGCTGGTGCTGAAGAACTGCGGCCCGAAGGGCTATCCCGGCTTCCCGGAAGTCGGCAACTTCGCACTGCCGGCGAAGCTGCTGAAGCAGGGCGTCACCGACATGGTTCGCATCTCCGACGCGCGGATGTCGGGGACGGCGTACGGCACCGTCGTGCTGCACACGGCGCCGGAAGCGGCTGCCGGCGGACCGCTCGCGCTCGTGCGCAATGGCGACGTCATCGAGCTCGACGTCGCGAAGCGCACGATCAATCTGCAGGTCTCGGCGGCCGAGCTCGCGCGGCGGCGCGCGCAGTGGAAGCCGCCGCCGCCGCACGCGGACCGCGGCTGGGTGAAGCTCTATTGCGAGACGGTGCAGCAGGCCGACAAAGGGGTTGACCTCGATTTCCTGATCGGGAAGTCGGGTGCAAAGGTCGGGCGCGAGAGTCACTAGGAGCCGCGGGGGCTCCGCGCGCCTGGGGAGCGCGTGCCGCCGCGTGATCCGCGCGGCGCGCGATAGATCGCTGCAGTCCATCGAGGGAGGCCATCATGAAATTCGCCATCTCGGCCGTCGTCCTGGCCATTGTGTCGCTGCTGTTGGGATTCGTCGTGCACGGCTGGCTGCTCGCACCGGATTACCATGCGCTGCCGAACCTGTTCCGCACGGAAGACGACGGCGCAAAGCACTTCGCGTGGATGCTGCTCGCGCACCTGTCGATCGGCATCGGCTTCACGTGGATCTATCTCAAGGGCCGCGAGGCGAAGCCGTTTCTCGCGCAGGGCGTGCGCTTCGGCCTCGCCGTTGCGGTGCTGACGACGATCCCGATGTATCTCATCTATTTCGCGGTGCAGCCGATGCCGGGCGACCTCGTGGTCAAGCAGATCGTGCTCGACACCATCGCGATGGTGGTGATGGGTGTCGTCTGCGCGTGGCTCAATCGCGCGCCGGAAACGGCGGCAGCGGCAGCAGCGGCGTAGCGAAGCGCGGGCCGCACTTCCGGTCGCCCCGTCACGCTGGCTCCGCGTGGCGCGCGCGGTCCGTCAGAGCGACGGCAGGCGGAAGAGCGCGCAGCGCGCAGCGCGAAGCGTGCCGGCCATCGCACGCGGCAAACCACGCCGCGCCGCCTTCGACGGAGCGCTCCCACGTCTACCGCGCGGTGCACGCGGTCAGGCGTCGGTGACCGAATGCAGCGCGACGCGATTGCCTTCGCTGTCGACGACGATCGCGCGGAATCCGTGCGGCCCGATGGCATGAACCGGCTGCAGCACGCGGCCGCCCTTGCGCGCGACGAGGTCGACGGCGTCGCGGATGCGCCCGTCGACGTTGAGATAGAGCAGGATGCCGCGGCTGACGCTTGTGTCGGGCTCACCCGCGACGAGACAGCCGCCGTTGCCGCCCTGATGCTCGAGCACGCAGAAGGCGCCGCCCGGCATCTGCTCCTTTTGCACCTTGATGCCGAGCACCGCCGCATAGAACGCCGCGGCGCGATCGAGGTCGGTGGCCGGAATGTCGAACCAGACCGCGCGGTTGTGCTGCGAGTTGAAGTCGCTCATGCGGAACCCCTCGTCATCGGCGGCACGGGCCGCGTTCGGCAGCGGTAGTCTACCCAAATCTCGCCACTGCGGGATAGGGCGACGCGAACGTCTCAGTTGCGCCCAGACGGATCGGGGTTGTCTGCACGGATCAGGAACGGGAAAGCCGTATCCAGACCGTAACAAGCAGGCCCGAGCGCGCGGAGACCCGCGGCGAGCCCCGAGATAGTACTCAGACGTACAGCGAGGGGCGAGCGAGGACGCGACAAAGCGATCGGGACGCGCAGTAGGTCTGGATTCGGCTTTTCAGACGCCGCCGCGCCAGCGCGGCATCCCGCGCTCCGCCAGTGCGGCATCGGCAACGAACGGGTTGCTCCGCCGCTCCTCGGCGAACGTCGACATCGGTCCGTGGCCGGGAACGAACTCGATGTCCTCGCCGAGCGGCCACAGCTCCTGCGTGATCGACCGGATCAGCGTATCGAAGTCGCCGCGCGGAAGATCGGTGCGTCCGATCGAGCCGTGGAAGAGGACGTCACCGACGAAGGCGAGGCGGGCGCCGCGGTCGGCGAACACGACGTGCCCGGGCGTGTGGCCGGGGCAGTGGCGGACCTCGAACTCCGCGTTGCCGACTCTGACGCGATCGCCGCCGACGAGCCAGCGATCGGGCGTGAAGGGGCGCGCGCCGGCGACGCCGAAGAGCGTCGACTGCCGGGCGAGCTGGTCGATCCAGAACGCATCGTCGCGGTGCGGGCCTTCGATCGGGACGCCGGTGCGCTCCGCGACCTCGGCGGCGCCCCCGCAATGGTCGATGTGCCCATGCGTGACCAGCACCTTTTCCAGCGTCGCGCCGCTTGCCGCGACGGCCTCGAGCAGCCGGTCGACCTCGCCGCCGGGATCGACCAGTGCCGCCTTGCGCGTCTCCTCGCATACGAGCAGCGAGCAGTTCTGCTGATAGGCGGTGACCGGGATGAGCGTGAGCTTCACCGCCGTGCTCCCGCACGCAGTCGTCGATCGCGCATCAGAATTTTCCGTAACGGTTGTAGGCGGCGACGGGATCCATCCCGCCGACCAGCGCGCGGCGCATCTCGGTCTCCGTCGCCGCGACTTCCTCGGCGCAGGTCACGACCTCGTCGATGCGGTCGCGCGGGATGATGACGACGCCGTCGCGATCGCCGAGGAGCCAGTCGCCGGTCGCGATCGTCGCGTCGCCGATGGCGACCGGCTCGCCGTATCGGTCGGGGATCCAGCGCTCGACGATGTCGGCCGGCGTGAGGAACGAACAGAACACCGGGAACCCCTGCGCCAGCACGAGATCGGTGTCGCGCGAGCCGCCGTCGACGACGTAACCCAGCACGCCGCGCGCCGCCAGCGTCTGCGCGGAAAGCTCGCCCATCAGCGCGACCTCGTGATTGTTGGGCTGGCAGACGACGACGTGGCCGGCGGGCGCCTTCGCGAGCAGCGTGCACCAGCCGAGCAGCGTCTCGTCGCGGCTCCTGCTTCGATCGATCCGGCCCGAGACGGTCCAGACGGGACCGGCGAGCTTCGTTCCCGGCGCGATCGCCTTGATCGACGGCGGCAGCACGAAACGGTCGTGGCCCATCGAGCGCAGAACGTCGTGGACGGCGCCGGTGTAGCAGCGCCCGAGACGCTCGGTCAGCGTAGCCATGACGTGCGGCCGCCGATGTGCGGCACCTGAAGGCGAGTCAACAGCGTCCTTCCGGAAGGGGGACCGGCCGGCGCGGCGCGCCGGCGACATCGCATTCTAGAGGAGTTCGAGCTGCGCCGAGATGCGCGGCGGCCGGAAGCGCGACGTGTCGAGCGGGACATCGCGCCCGGTGTCGAGCCCGTAGCGCTTGCAGGCGATCCGGAAGCGGTTGCGCACGAGCGCCGCGAACTCGCCCTGGCCGTGCATCCGCGCGCCGAAGCGCGGATCGTTGTCGCGGCCGCCGCGGATCTGCCGGACGATGCTCATCACGTGCGCTGCGCGCATCGGGTAATGCGCGTCCAGCCATTCGCGAAAGAGCGGCGCGACCTCGAGCGGCAGCCGCAGCAGCGTATAGCCCGCGTAGCGCGCGCCGGCGGCGGCGGCGGCTTCGAGGATCGCCTCGAGCTCGTGGTCCGTCAGCTGCGGGATGACCGGCGCGACGTTGACGCCGACGGGAATGCCGGCGTCGCTCAGTGCACGGATGAGCCCGAGGCGCTTGTGCGGCGCGGCGGCGCGCGGGTCGAGCTTGCGCGCGAGCTCGCGGTCCAGCATCGCGATCGAAATGAAGACGCCTGCGAGGTTCTTCGCGGCCATCGGCGCAAGCAGGTCGAGGTCGCGCTCGACGAGCGCGCCCTTGGTCGTGATCGTCAGCGGGTGATCGCAGGCGGCGAGCGCCTCGATCACGCTGCGCGTCACCTTCCACTCGCGCTCGATGGGCTGGTACGGATCGGTGTTGGTGCCGAGCGCGATCGGATCGCACACATAGCCGGGCTTCGCGAGCTCGTTGCGCAGCAGCGCCGCGGCGTCGGGCTTCGCGAAGAGCTTCGTCTCGAAGTCGATGCCGGGCGAAAGGTCGAGGTATGCATGCGTGGGCCGCGCGTAGCAGTAGATGCAGCCGTGCTCGCAGCCCTGGTACGGATTGATCGACTGGCTGAACGGGATGTCGGGCGAGTCGTTGCGCGCGATGATCGTCCGGGCGCGGGTGATCCGCACGACGGTGCGCAGCGGCGGCAGCGCTTCGTCCTCGTCAGGCGGCGGCGCCCAGCCGTCGTCGACCGGCGCGCGCGTGTCGCGCCGGAAGCGATTCTCCGGGTTGAACGTCGCGCCGCGGCCCTTGGGCGGCGGCGCCGGGATGCCCGCCATCGTCCGGTCAGGCGAGCGCGGCGTCGAGCGTCACCTTGATCGACGGCGCGAGCGCGCGGGAGACGACGCAGCCGGCTTTGGCGCCGTTCGCGAATTCGGCGAACTTCGCGGCGTCGATGCCCGGCACTTTCGCGCGGGTGACGAGGTGGATGGCCGTGATTGTCGGCTTGCCGTCCACGTCCTCCATCGTCAGCGCGGCTTCGGTGTCGATCGTCTCGGCGGTGATGCCGGCATTGTTCATCGTGAACGACAGCGCCATCGTGAAGCAGCCGGCATGCGCCGCCGCGATGAGCTCCTCGGGATTCGTGCCCTTGCCGTCGCCGAAGCGCGCCTTGAACGAAAACGGCGTGTCGCGCAGTGTGCCGCTCTGCGCCGACAGCGTGCCGCTGCCTTCCTTCGTGCTGCCTTGCCAGTGGGCGGATGCCTTGCGTTGCATGACGGTCTCCTCGATTGTTGCCGGGGCGATGCTGCGGCGGAACGGCAAGTCTAGTGCATCGCGCGAGCGCCGGCATGTTGCGAGCGCTCACTTATCTCTCATTGCGCTACCATACGCCGAGCCTGCAATCTCCCTTTTCGCGACCTGCCAATGGCCAAGCCGAAAACCACGCATTTCGACACGCTCGCGCTGCACGCGGGGGCGGCGCCCGATCCCGCGACCGGCGCGCGCGCGACGCCGATCTACCAGTCGGCATCGTTCGTGTTTCCCGACAGCGACCATGCGGCGGCGCTTTTCAACATGGAGCGCGCGGGGCACGTGTATTCGCGCATCTCCAATCCGACCTGCGCCGTGCTGGAGGAGCGCATCGCGGCGCTCGATGGCGGCGTCGGCGCGATCGCCACCGCGTCGGGGCAGGCGGCGCTCCATCTCGCGATCGTCACGCTGCTGTCGGCGGGATCGCACATCGTCGCATCGCGTGCGCTCTACGGCGGCTCGCACAACCTGCTCGACTACACGCTGCCGCGCTTCGGGATCGCAACGACGTTCGTCGATCCGCGCGATCTCGATGCGTGGAAGGCGGCGATCCGGCCGGAAACGCGGCTTCTCTTCGGCGAGACGCTCGGCAATCCCGGCCTCGACGTGCTCGACATTCCGCAGGTCGCTGCGCTCGCGCACGAGCACGGGCTGCCGCTTCTCGTCGATTCGACGTTCACGACGCCCTACCTGATGCAGCCGTTCGCGCATGGGGCGGACCTCGTGTTCCATTCGGCGACCAAGTTCTTGTCGGGGCATGGCGTGGTCATCGGCGGGCTCCTCGTCGATTCCGGCGCATTCGCGTGGGACGCGCCTCTCGCGCGTGCGAACTTCCCGACGCTGAACGAGCCCTATGCCGGCTTCCACGACATGGTGTTCAGCGAGGAATCGACGACCGCCGCGTTCCTGCTGCGGGCGCGGCGCGAGGGGGTGCGCGACTTCGGCGCCTGCATGGCGCCGTTCACGGCCTTCCAGATCCTGCAGGGCATCGAGACGCTGCCGCTGCGCATGGCCCGGCACGTCGAGAATGCGCGCAAGGTCGTCGCCTTCCTCGCCGCGCATCCGCTGGTGCGCTCGGTCGCCTATCCCGAGCTGCCCGGCCATCCCGATCACGCGCTCGCGGCGCGCCTGCTCCCCCGGGGCTGCGGGGCGGTGTTCAGCTTCAACCTCGCCGGCAACCGCGCGCAGGGCCGGAAGTTCATCGAAAGCCTGGGGATCTTTTCGCATCTCGCCAATGTCGGCGACGCCAAGTCGCTCGTCATCCATCCGGCCAGCACCACGCATTTCCGGATGTCGGCGGCGGAGCTCGACAAGGCCGGCATCACCGAAGGGACGATCCGGCTGTCCATCGGCCTCGAGAACGTCGACGACCTGATCGAGGACCTGAGCCGCGCGCTGCATGCCGCCGGCAAGGCGGCCTGACGCGATGCACCTCTCCGTCGAGGGCCGCGACGTCTATGCGTACACGGGCGCGCGGCCGCTGGCCGCGGCGCGGCCGACGATCGTGTTCGTGCACGGCGCGGCGAACGACCACAGCGTCTGGGCGCTGCAGTCGCGCTACTTCGCGCATCACGGATTCAATGTTCTGGCCGTCGATCTCCCCGGACACGGACGCTCGGCGGGCGAGCCGCTGCGTTCGATCGAGGCGATCGCCGACTGGCTTGCCGCGCTGCTCGACGCTTCGTCGGTTGCACGTGCGGCGCTCGTTGGCCATTCGATGGGCGCGCTGGCAACGCTCGAAGGCGCGGCGCGGCACCCCGGGCGGGTCACGCGGATCGCGCTCGCCGGCATCGCGGTGCCGATGGAGGTGAGCGACGATCTCCTCGACGCCGCGCGCCGCGACGATCACGTCGCCTACGACCTCATCAACGGCTGGTCGTACAGTCCGCGGCGGAGCCTCGGCGGCAACGCGGTGCCGGGCATGTGGATGACCGGCAATTCGATGCGGCTCCTCGAGCGCAACCGCCCCGGGGCGCTCGCGACCGACCTCGCCGCGTGCCGCGCCTACGCGAACGGCCAGGCGGCCGCCGCTGCGGTGCGATGTCCCGCGCTGGTTATCACCGGCCGGCGCGATCTGATGGCACCGCCGCGCAACGCGAAGCCGGTGCAGGCGGCATTGGCGGACGTGCGCTCCGTCGAATTGGCGGAGGCCGGACACGCGCTGATGGCCGAGGAGCCCGACGCGGTACTCGACGCGCTGCGCGCCTTCCTCTGACGCAACGCATTGCGACGCGCGTCGCGCGGGCCTTTGCGTTCGGCGTCAGCGCGGCGGATCGGGGACGAGCATGCGCGCGTGCAGCGCGTCCCACGCCGCCTGCGCCGGTTTCGCCGAGTAGTCGCTGTTGACGAGGCCGAGCTTCGTGAAGATCTCGAAGTTCGGCGGCAGCGCGAGGCCCCATGCCGCGAGATCGGGATCGGCGAAGACGAGCTGGATCAATGCGACGGCGCGGATGCTGTCGACGAGCTGCGCATGCCGTGCCATGTAGCGCGCCTGCGTGTCGGGAGACGACGCGTATTGCGCGACGGTCGCGCTCGTCCAGCCCCCTTCGACGACCATCGCGGGCAGCGCGGCGGGGCCCACGACGCGCGAGTAGTAGTCGGCGGGAATGTCGGCCGGATCGGCATAGACGACATACGGGTACGACGAGAGGCCGACCATCTGCAGGAACGGAAAATCGGCGAGGTCCTGCGCGATGCCGACATAGGGCCCGTGCTGCAGCAGGCCCCACGCGGCCTCGACCTGCACGCTGACGAAGAGCGGCGTAGTGAAGCCGGCAGCGCGAAGATCGCGCGCGGCCGCGTTGGCGGCGCTCACCACGGCGGAATAGAGCGGCGCCGGCGCCGCAAGGCGGATCAGGTTGGTCTCGGCGGCGAGGCCGATGTAGTCGGGCTTCAGAAGCCTCGCCACCGCGAGCACGTAGCTCCGGTAGGCCTGCTGCACCGCGGGCTCCGTGACGCTCCGGCCGGCGGCGCGCAGCTGCGGCGCTTCCTTCGCGCGGTCGAGCCCGTCGTCGAGATCGAACACGAAGACGAGCTTCAATCCACGCACGCGGGCGTAGCCCACGAGGTCGACCTTGTCGCGCTGGACGATCGCGTCGGCGGACATGCCCGCGAGAAGATGCGTCCACGGCAGCTCCTCGTGGATGATGAGAAGCTCGGTGCGCTGGCTCGCGAGATCGATGGTGCGAAGAACATCCGCCACCTGCGGACGGGGCGGAAAGGCCGACAGGCCCAGCATCCACGTGCGGGTCGCGGCCGGAGGCGGTGGTGCAGGCGCGGCGTCGCCGCCACCGCCGCCGCATCCCGCCAGCGCGAGGACCAGCATCGCCTGCAGCGCCACCCGCGCGATCGCACGGCGGAGCCCGATCGGGCGATGCATCGCGTCCCTTGTTGACCGGCGCGGCACCGAGGTGCGCGAGCTGCCTGCGGTCAGTCCTTGCGCCACTTGATCGAGCAGCCGATCGACGCGTGCTGGATCTGCGGCGCCTTGGCGCCGCGCGCGATCGCCGTCATCGCCGAAAAGAGCTCGCGCGGCGCGTCGGGATCCGATGAGCGCCCCGACGAATCGAGCCGGCCGCGATAGACGAGATCGAGATTGCGGTCGTAGCCGAAGAAGTCGGGCGTGCAGACGGCGCCGTATGCGCGCGCGACCTCCTGCGTCTCGTCGATGACGTACGGAAACGTGAAGCCGTTGCGCTCGGCGAACAGCTTCATGTTCGCGAACGAGTCCTCGGGGTAGTCGGCGGTGTCGTTGCTCATGATCGCGACGCTGCCGACGCCGTGCCCGGCGAGCTCGTCCATGTCGCGCGCGATCTTCTCGGCGACGGCGCGGACGTAGGGGCAGTGGTTGCAGATGAACATCACGACGGTGCCTCGGGCACCGCGCACCGAGTCGAGCGTGTGGCGGCGCCCGTCGGTTCCGGGGAGGTCGAACGGAACCGCTTTCGACCCGGGCGTTCCCGGCGGCGTGGGCGTGCTGACCATGGTTTTCTGGGGCAACCTGCAACGATACTGTGTCAGAATCGTAGCACGCTCCTCGCACCGGATTCCATGCCGCGCGTCATCCGCCACACCGATCCCGACGCATTTCTTGCCGCGGCCGCGCCGATCCGCGCGCGCGGCGAGGCGTCGGCCAGCATCTTCATGTCGGCGGCGCACGCGGCGCGACGGACGCCTCCCGCCCCCGACGAGCGGATGTATTTCGCAACCTGCGCCGGCAACGGCGTCTTCGGCGTCGCGGTGCAGCGCGACGACGGGCCCGTGCTCCTGGGGGCGAGCGACGCCGACGCGGCCGTGGCCTTCGCCGACGATCTCGCAGGCGAGTGGCCGGCGCTGAAAGGCGTGATGGGGTCGCACGCCGCCGCGAACGCGTTCGCGCGGCGCTGGCGCCTGCACACGAGCGCCGAACCGGTGCTGCGCGTGCATCTTCGCCAGCACGTGCTGACGGCAGTCGCCGACATTCCGGCGGCGCCGGGCACCGCGCGGGTTGCCGGCGAGGCCGACCTGCCCTGGCTCATCGACGCGCAGGCCGCGTTTCTCGCCGAAGTCGGCATGCCCGGGACGCCCGAGCGTGTGCACACCTGGCTGCCGAAACGCATCGCGCGCGGGGAATTCCGCGTCTGGGAGGACGGCGGTCCGGTGGCCTTCGCCGGGTTCAACGGCGCCGCGCCCGAGCTCGCGCGCATCGCGCCGGTCTACACGTTTCCCGGCCACCGGCATCGCGGCTATGCGACGACGCTGACGGCGGCGCTCGCGCGCGAGCTCCTCGAAGGCGGCAGGCGCTCGGTGTTCCTCACGACCGACGTCACGAATCCGACGTCGAACGCGATCTATGCGCGCATCGGCTTTCGTGCGGAGAACGACGACTACCATTTCGAATTCGTCGCGGCGCGCGCGTAAGCGATGACGGTGCCCCGTTTTTTTGCTCCGCTGGATCTCGCGCCTGCCGACGTCGGAAGCGTGGTGACGCTGCCCGACGCCGCGGCGCATCACGCGACACGCGTCGTGCGCCTCGCCGCCGGCGACACGCTGACGCTGTTCAACGGCGCAGGCGGCGAATATGCGGCGACGCTGGTATCGGTGGATCGCAAGCGGGTTGCTGCGCGCATCGATGCATTCGATCCGGTCGAGCGCGAGTCGCCGCTCCCCGTGACGCTCGCGCAGGCCGTGGCCGCGAACGACGTGATGGACTACGCGATCCGGAAGGCGGTCGAGCTCGGCGTGACGGCGATCGCGCCGCTCGTCACCGAGCGCAGCGCGCCGCTGCCTCCGGGCGAGCGCGCCGACAGGCGGCTAGCGCACTGGAGGCAGATCGTCATCGCCGCCTGCGAGCAGTGCGGCCGCAACCGCGTTCCCGAGGTCGCGCGCGCGCAGGCGCTGGGCGATTGGCTGGCGGCGTGGCGGGGTGCGGGCATCGTGCTCGCACCGGACGGCGCGACGACGCTCGCGACGCTGGCCGCGCCGACGGGGCCGCTGGCGCTCCTGGTCGGTCCGGAAGGCGGTCTTGGCGCGAGCGAGGTCGCGACGGCGGCGGCACTTGGGTTTGCGCGGCTTCGTCTCGGTCCGCGGATCCTGCGCACCGAAACCGCAGGTGTCGCGACGCTCGCGCTGCTGCAGTCCGCGTGGGGGGATTTCAGGTAACGCGTCGCGTCAGCCGCGACGAAAGCCAGCCCCGGCGGGCGCCACAGACGTTCCGGAAAGCAGAAGCGCGAACGTGCGCAGCTCGTCCCAGACGTTGCCGCGACCGATGCCCTTGGCGAGCGCGTCGATGCGGCCGAGGTCGTGCAGGAGGCGGGCGACGAGCGCAGGCGCCACCCGGCGCGCCGCCAGCGCCATCGCGTCGCTGCGCTTGCCCCAGACACGCGCGCCGCGCATCGCCGCGCCCGCATCGGAGCCGGCGCGCGACGCTTCCAGCATGGCGGCAAGCGCGTGGACGTCCTCGCTCGCCTGCCAGACGAAAAGCGGCGCGGCCTCGCCTTCCGCTTCGAGCGCCGCGAGGATGCGTACGGCGCGCGCGCCGTCGCCGGCAAGCCACGCGGCAGACAGCTCGTTGAGATCGTAGCGCGCGACGTCGGTGACCGCGCGCACGACGTCCTCGTGGGCGAGCCTGCCTTCGGGAAGTGCCAGGCCGAGCTTCTCGATCTCCTGTCGAGCGGCGAGCAGGTTGCCCTCGCAGCGGTCGGCGAGGAACGCGAGCGTCTCCGGCGCGGCGCTCTGCTTCTGGCGGGCGAGCCGCGCGTCGAGCCACGCCGGCAATTCGCTTCGCGAGAGCGGGTACACCGCGACGGCGACGCCGGCTTGCGCGAGCGCCTTGAACCACGCGGAGGACTGCGTCGCGCGATCCGCGCGCGGCAGCGTCGCGAGCAGCACGTTGTCGGGGTTGAGCCGCGCCGCAAAGGCCTCGAGCGCGGCTCCGCCCTCGACGCCGGGCTTGCCGGTGGGCATCCGCAGGTCGATGAGCTTGCGTCCGCCGAAGAGGCTCGCATTGCTGTTGCCCGCGAGGAATGCGTCCCACTTGAAGCCCGGCTCGACGAAGTACGTCTCGCGCTCGTCGAAGCCGGCCCGGCGCGCCGCCGCGCGGACGGCGTCGCCTGCCTCGATCGCGAGCAGCGGCTCGTCGCCGTGGATCAGATAGACGGGAGCGAGCCCGCGCTCGAGCTGCGCGGCAAGCTGGTTGGCGCGGACGTCCATGCGTCTGGCGCGCGCCGCGCCGCTACGACGGCGCTTTCGCCGCCTGCAGCCGGCGCAGGATCTGCTGCACGGCGTCGGACTGCATTTCCTTCAGCGTGCGCTCCTCCTCGGACAGGCGCGCCAGCACTTCCGACTCGTTGAACGTGTAGCTGCGGCGGATGATGATCTCGGCGGCGGGCATGAGCTCCTTGCCGGCCGCGTCGTGCAGCGAGAAGTTGACGCGCTTCGACAGCGCGTACTCCTGCACGCGGCCCCCGCTCGTCAGGGACAGCACCTGCTTGTCGTCGACGACGGCGGTGATGTCGAGGATCGCCTGCGCCTCGGTCGGCTTGTCGACGAGCTTCGTGCCGCCGTTGCCTTCGATCGCGCGCTTCAGGTCGGTCAGCATCGGCGCGTTGCCCGGCGCGCTGATGTAGAGCGTCGAGAACGTGAGCGGCGCGTAGCCGCGCAAGTGGAAGCCGCACGCGGCGACGACGAGCGCGGCGCCGAGTGCCACGAGTGCGGTGCGCATCGCGCTAGACGACGACATTGACGAGCCTGCCGGGGACGACGACGATCTTCTTCACCGGCGCGCCGGCCGCGTGCTTCGCAACGTCGGCGCAGGCGCGCGCCGCGGACTCGATTTCGGCGCGGTCGGCGGACGCCGGCACGACGAGCTTGCCGCGCAGCTTGCCGTTGATCTGCAGCACGAGCTCGATTTCTTCCTGCACGAGCGCCGCCGCGTCGACCGCGGGCCACGGCGCATCGAGGAGGTCGCCGAATTCCGCGGCAAAGCCGAGGTCGCCCCAGATCGCCCACGCAGTGTGCGGCACGACCGGATAGAGCACACGCAGCAGGATCGACGTGCCTTCGCGCAGCACGGCATCGCCGGCCGCGGACGTGTCGGTCAGCGCTTCCAGCGTGTTGAGGAGCTTCATCCCGGCCGACACCACAGTGTTGTACTGGATCCGCTCGTAGTCGTAGTTCGCCTGCTTCAGCGTCATGTGGATCTCGCGCCGCGCGGCTTTCACATCGGCGGAGGCGTTATCCGAATTCGCGCTGCGCGGCGTCGCGCGGAGCCGCTCGGCACGGGTCTGCGCGAACGACCAGAGCCTGCGCAGGAAGCGCTGCGCGCCCTCGACGCCGGCGTCCGACCATTCGAGCGTCGCTTCCGGATGTGCGGCGAATATCACGAACAGGCGCGCGGCATCGGCGCCGTACTTCTCGATCATGTCCTGCGGGTCGACGCCGTTCAGCTTCGACTTCGACATCGTCCCCACGCCGCCGTACTCGACCGGCCTGCCGTCGGTTTTCAGGCGCGCGCCGGTCACGCGGCCGTCGGCGTCGTGGTCGACGGCGACGTCCTCCGGCGCGAAGTAGTCGATGCCGCCCTTGTCGGTGCGGCGGAAATAGATGTGGTTCAGCACCATGCCCTGCGTGAGGAGCCGCGTGAAGGGCTCGTCCATCTTCACGAGCCCCATGTCGCGCATCACCTTCGTCCAGAAGCGCGCGTAGAGCAGGTGCAGGATCGCGTGTGTGATGCCGCCGGTGTACTGGTCCATCGGATTCCAGTAGTCGTTGCGCTCATCCACCATCGTCGGCGCGTCGGGCGACGCGTAGCGCATGAAGTACCAGGACGAGTCGACGAACGTGTCGAGCGTGTCGGTCTCGCGCTTCGCGGGCGCGCCGCACTTGGGGCATGTGGTGTTCACGAAATCGGCGCGCTTCGCGAGCGGATTGCCGCTGCCGTCCGAGACGCAGTCCTCCGGCAGCACGACCGGGAGGTCCTTTTCCGGCACCGGCACGTCGCCGCATGCCGGACAGTGGACGATCGGGATCGGCGTCCCCCAGTAGCGCTGGCGCGAGACGCCCCAGTCGCGCAGGCGGTACGAGGTCTTCTTTTCACCCAACCCCTTGGCGGCGAGATCGGCGGCGATCGCATCGACCGCGGCGGCGCCGGACAGGCCGTCGTACTTGCCCGAGTGAACGCAGTGTCCGCGCGTCTTCTCCTCGTACCAGGGCTGCCAGGCGTCGGTCGAGAACGATTCGCCGTCGACCGCGATCACCTGCCTGATGCCGAGGCCGTATTTCTTCGCGAACGCGAAATCGCGCTCGTCGTGCGCCGGCACGCCCATCACGGCGCCGTCGCCGTAGGACATCAGCACGTAGTTGCCGACCCAGACGTCGATTTTCTCGCCGGTCAGCGGATGCGTGACGGCAAGCCCGGTCGGCATCCCCTTCTTTTCCATTGTCGCGAGGTCGGCTTCCATCACGCTGCCGCGGCGGCATTCGTCGAGGAATGCGGCGAGCGCGGGATTCGTCTTCGCGGCGTGCACCGCGAGCGGATGCTCGGCGGCGACCGCGCAGAACGTGACGCCCATGATGGTGTCGACGCGCGTGGTGAAGACGTACAGTCTGCCGTGGTCGATCAATGCGTCATCGTCACCGCGCACGTCGTGCGGGAACGCGAAGCGGACGCCGACGCTCTTGCCGATCCAGTTGGCCTGCATCGTCTTCACGCGATCGGGCCAGCCCGGCATCCGGTCGAGGTACGCGAGCAGTTCCTCCGCGTAATCGGTGATGCGCAGGAAATACATCGGGATCTCGCGCTTTTCCACCGGCGCGCCGGAGCGCCAGCCGCGACCGTCGATCACCTGCTCGTTGGCGAGCACGGTCTGGTCGACCGGATCCCAGTTCACCACGCCCGTCTTCTTGTAGGCGATGCCCTTTTCGAGCATCTTCAGGAAGAACCACTGGTTCCAGCGATAGTACGAAGGATCGCAGGTCGAGATCTCGCGCGACCAGTCGAGCGCCCAGCCCATCGCCTGGCACTGCGTCTTCATGTACGCGATGTTCTCGCGCGTCCATTGCGCGGGCGGCATGCCGTGCTTCATCGCCGCGTTCTCGGCGGGAAGGCCGAAGGCGTCCCATCCCATCGGCGTCAGCACGTTGTACCCGTTCATCCGCATGTACCGGTACATCATGTCGCCGATCGTGTAGTTGCGCACGTGGCCCATGTGCAGCTTGCCCGACGGATACGGCAGCATCGACACGGAGTAGTACTTCCGCCGGTCGGGGCGCTCGACGGCGCGGTAGGCGTCGGCGGCCTTCCAGGCGGCCTGCGCGGCGGATTCGATCTCGGCGGGCTGATAGGGTTTCATGCGCATCCGGTTCGGGTGGGCTCGCAGCGGGCGCGGCGCGGCCTGTCGTCAGGCCGTCGATTATACCGGCGCACGTCGCATTGCCCCGGTCATCCGCCCTGGGGCAGCCCCGGCGCGAAAAGCGTATACGCGCCGAGCGCCGCGGACAGCAGCGCCGCGGCAATGCGCACGGCCCTGAACGGGATTCTCCCCGCGGCCGCCTTGCCGATCAGCACGACGGGGACATCGGCTGCCAGCATCCCGCAGGTCGTGCCCAGCACGACGGCGGCGAGCGAATCGAAGCGCGCGGCAAGGACCATGGTCGCGACCTGCGTCTTGTCGCCGATCTCGGCCAGGAAGAATGCGACCAGCGTGACGCCGAAGACGCCCCAGCGCGACGCCGGCGCCCGCACCTCCGCATCGAGGGTGTCGGGCTTCAGCGCCCACACGGCGACCGCAAAGAACGAGACGGCGACGACCCAGCGCAGCACGTCCGGTGAGAGCCACGAGCGCACCAGGCTGCCGAGATACCCGGCGATCGCGTGATTGGCGAGCGTCGCCACGAGAATGCCGGCGATGATCGGCGCGGGACTGCGGAACCGCGCGGCGAGCATCAGCGCGAGAAGTTGCGTCTTGTCGCCCATTTCGCCGAGCGCGACGATGCCGGCCGAGATGAGGAACGCTTCCACGGAATGGGATCGAGGCGGGGAATGTTGGCAGGAACGGTGCGATGACGGGCGCAGCGCGCTGCGAATCCGCCGCCGCCGGTCGGCCAGTCTCACCCGCCAGACCGCCGAAATGGCGAAGGCGCATGATATCCGCCCGTGCGACGGTAGAATTATAGCCTTCGCCCCGGGAACCATCGGCGGTGCGAGTTGACCCAACCATCGTTGCAGCGCCGACGAGCGACCCGACAACATCTCCTTGCAAATGCGCTTCAATCACCGACCGCCATGGCATCGCAGCGCGAGCCGCATGCTGGCACTCGGCGCCGCCGTCGTGTTCGCCGCGGTCGCGTTCGCGGCGCCGGTCAAGACGGAGCACGTCGAGGCCGAGCTCGTTGCCGACCGGACGGCGCTCGTCCCCGGCGAGCCGACGACGGTCGCGCTGCGGCTTGCCATCGCGCCCGGCTGGCACACGTACTGGCGCAATCCCGGCGATTCCGGGTTGCCGACTACGATTGCGTGGCAGCTCCCGGCGGGCGTGAGCGCAGGACCGATCGAGTGGCCGGCGCCGCAGGCGCTACCCGTGGGACCGCTCGTGAACTACGGCTACGAAGGCGAGGTGCTGCATCTCGTCGAGCTGAAGGCCACACCCGCACTCCCATCGGGCAATGCCACGCTGAAGGCGCGCGCCGACTGGCTCGTGTGCCGCGAGACGTGCATTCCCGACGGCGCCGATCTCACGCTCGTGCTGCCGGTGGGGAAAAACGCACAGCCCGATCCGAAATGGGGCGCTGCGATTGCGGCGGCGAGGGCCGCCATGCCGCAGCCGCTCGCCGGATGGAAAGTCGCGGCGCAGGGCTCGGGCCAATCCATTGCGCTGAAGCTGCAGGCGCCCGCAGGCGCACCGGATCCCGGCGCACTGCAGTTCTTTCCGTATGCGGAAAATCTGGTCGAACCGTCGGGCGCGCAGCGGCAGGCGCGCGACGGCGACGGCTACTCGCTGGCGCTGCCGGTGTCGAGCACGTTCGTCGCGCGGCCCGATCGGCTTGCGGGCGTGATTGCGGCGGCGGGAGGATTCGCCGGCGGCGCGCATGCGGCGACGCTCGACGCGGCGTTCACCGGCACCGTCGCCGCAGGCCCGAAGCCCACGCTGGCCGCGGCGCCCGCGCTCAATCTCGCGCCGCCGCCCGCCGACGACAAGCTCACGCTTGCGCTGGCGCTTGTCTCCGCGGTGCTGGGCGGACTCATCCTCAACCTGATGCCGTGCGTGTTCCCCGTGCTTTCGCTGAAGGTGCTGGGATTCGCGACGCAGCACGACTCGCGTTCGACGCTGCGCCACGAGGCGATCGCGTTCGCCTGCGGCGTGATCCTCACGTTCGTCGCGCTGGGCGGTGCGCTCTTCGTGCTGCGCGCGGCAGGGGAACAGCTGGGGTGGGGCTTCCAGCTGCAATCGCCCGCGGTCGTCGCGGCGCTCGCCGTGCTGTTCTTCGTGCTGGCCGCAAACCTGTCCGGGGTCTTCGAGTTCGGCCAGCTCTTTCCGTCGAACGTCGCGAACTGGACCGCGAAGAACCGCACGCTCGACGCGTTCGGCTCGGGCGTGCTGGCCGTCGTCGTCGCATCGCCGTGCACGGCGCCGTTCATGGGTGCCGCGCTCGGGTTTGCGATGGCGGGATCCGCGCTGACCCTTCTCTTCGTGTTCATCGCGCTCGGCGTCGGCATGGCGCTGCCATACGTGCTGCTCGCGTGGTTCCCGGAGTGGCGCCGCCGGCTGCCGCGCTCGGGACCGTGGCTGTTGCGCTTCAAGCAGCTCCTCGCGTTCCCGCTCTACGCGACGGTGATCTGGCTCGCGTGGGTGCTGGGCGCGCAGCGCGACAACGACGCCGTCGTGCGGCTCTTCGCGGCGCTGCTCTGTGTAGGCTTCGCGCTGTGGGCATGGCGGATCGTGCGCACCGGCGGCGCGCGGCCATGGGGCGTCGCGTGCCTCGCCGCGCTGGTCGGCGCGGGCGTCATCGCGTGGCCGCTCTTCACTGCGGACGCCGACGCGGTCGCCGTCAGGGACGCGAGCGCACCCGCGACCGAGGGCAACTGGGCGCCGTTCACGCCGGCGCGCGTCGCCGAGCTCACGGCGGCAGGAAAGCCGGTCTTCGTCGACTTCACTGCCGCGTGGTGCGTCACCTGCCAGGTCAACAAGCGGCTCGTGCTCAACACCGACGCGGTGCGCGCGGGCTTCGCGCGCGCCGGTGTCGTGCTGCTGCGCGCCGACTGGACGCGCCGCGACCCGGTGATCACGCAGACGCTCGCGGCGCTCGGCCGCAACGGCGTGCCGGTCTACGTACTGCATCGTCCGGGCAAGCCGCCGCTGCTGCTGCCCGAGGTGCTGCAGACGCAGACCTTGCTGGACGCGCTGGCTACCCTTTGACTCTCGTATTTCGCATCGCTGCGCGTCGCGGGCACCGCGCTCGCGCACCGGAGCGTTTTCGCGCGGATCGTCAGCGCGCGTCGGTGGCCGGCGGCGGAGCGTTCCACCAGCCGCCGCCCAGCGCCTGCAGCAGCGCCACAGCGTCGGCATAGCGATCCGTTTCCGCCTGCACGCGGGCGAGGCCCGCCGCCAGCCGCTGCCGCTCCGCGTCCAGAACGTCGAGCTGGCTCATCCCGCCGTCGTCGTAGCGCCCCAACGCGATCCGATAGACGGCTTCCGCGTGCGCCGCCTGCGCGCTGCGCGATGCCTGCGCCTGCGTGTCGGATTCGAGCGCGCGGAGCACGTCGGCCACGTTGCGCAATCCCTGCAACACCGTGTCGCGATATGCGGCCTCGGCCTGCTCGAAGGCGGCAACGGCGGCACGCTTTCTCGCCGTCAGCTCGCCGCCGCGGAAGACGGGCTGCAGCAGGTTGGCACCAATGCTCCAGATGTTGAGCCCGCTGGAGGCGAGGTCGCTCAGGCTCAGCTGCGTCGGCGATGCGCTCGCCGACAGCGTGATCCTCGGATAGAGGTTCGCCGTCGCGACGCCGACGTTGGCGCTCGCCTTGTGCAGCAGCGCTTCGCTGGCGCGAATGTCGGGGCGCTGCCGCGCGACCTGCGATGGAAGGCTGAGCGGCAGTTCCGCCGGCAACTGCAGATCGGACAGTCTCAGCGCGGGCAATTCGGCTTCGCCCGGCGCGACACCCGTATAGACGGCAAGCAGGTGCGTCGCCTGCGCGTGCGCAGCGACGAGCGGCGGCAGCGCGCTCTCCGTCTGGGCGAGCAGCGCGCGCTGGTTCTCGAGCTCAAGCAGCGCGACCCCGCCCAGCTCGTAACGCTGTGCGACGATGTCCTGCTGGCGCCGCTGCGCCGCCACGATGCGCTGCGTCGCGTCGATCTGTGCGGCGAGGCCCGCACGCCGGATTGCGGTGGCCGCCACGTTGGCGGCAAGCGTCAGCCGCGCGGCCTCGAGCTGGTAGCGCTGGTAGTCGACCTCGGCTGCGAGCGCTTCGAGCTCGCGCCGCGTACCGCCGAACATGTCGAACGTGTACGACACCTGGAGGCCGACGCTGTAGAGCGTGAACGGTCCCGGCACCGGCGCCTCGGGAAAGCCGAACGTCGCGGGATCGACGCGCTCCCGGTTCACGCCGAGCGTCGCGTTCACTGCCGGATATTCGGTCGCGCCGGTGCGCGCGCGGCGCTCCTCGTCGGCCTGCGCGAGCCGCGCGGTGGCCTGCGCAAGGGTCGGGCTGTTCGCGAGCGCGCGCGCCACGAGCGCGTCGAGCGCCGGCGATCCGAACTCCGTCCACCATTCGGGCGCGAGGCCGCGGCCGGCGACGAGTACGGGCACCGTCGCGCCGGGCAACGCCACCACGGGAGCCTCGGGCGCCGTCGTGTAGCGCGGCGCGGTCGGCGCGTCGGGCGTGCGGAAATCGGGTCCGACGGTGCATCCGGCGCACACAAGCGCGACCGCACACGCGGCGAGCCACGGGATGCCGGAGTGCGAAGACAGTGGCGCGCGCATCAGTCGAGCGTCCTGCGATAGAACCGCAGCGCAATCGCCATCACGACGGTGACGAAGATCAAGAGGGGCCAGACGCTCGGCCAGATATCCACCCAGCCGTTCCCCTTCAGCAGGATGCCGCGCACGATCCGGTTGAAGTGGGTGAGCGGCAGCGCGCTGCCGATCCACTGCGCCCACTCGGGCATGCCGCGGAACGGGAACATGAAGCCGGACAGCAGGATGTTCGGCAGGAAGTAGAAGAACGTGAGCTGCATCGCCTGCAGCTGGTTCTGCGCGAGCGACGAGAGCGTGATGCCTACGGTCAGCTGGCACGCGATGAAAAGGAGGCTGGCCGTGTAGAGCGTGACGAGGTTGCCCACGAACGGGACGCCGAACATGACGCGTGCCGCGAGCAGGATGATGCTCGCCTGGATGAGCCCGATCACGATGTAGGGGACGATCTTGCCGGTCATCACCTCGAGCGGCGTCAGCGGCATCGCCAGCAGGTTTTCCATCGTGCCGCGCTCGCGCTCGCGGGTGACGGCGAGCCCCGTCATCATCACCAGCGTCATCGTCAGGATCACGCCCATCAGCCCGGGGACGATGTTGTACTGCGTGATGGACTCGGGGTTGTAGAGGCGGTGCACGCGCACGTCGAACGGCGGCGGCGCGCCGGCGAGCGATGCGAACGGGCCGACGAGGTCCTTCTGGACGACGGTGTTGGCCAGCTGGGCAACCGCCGCGAGCGCCGTGCCGGTCGCAGTCGGGTCGGTCGCATCCGCCTCGACGAGGAGTGCCGGGCGCTCGCCGCGCAGCAGCCGGCGCGTGAATTCCGGCGGAATGGTGACGACAAAGCTGAGCGTGCCCTTGGTGAGCGCCGTGCGGCCCGCTTCCTCGTCGGGCAGCAGTTGGACGATCTCGAAATAGTCCGACGTCGTCAGCGCGGCGAGAAACGAGCGCGTGAACTCGCTGTGATCGGCGGCGATGATGCCGGTGGGCAGATGCTTGGGATCGGTGTTGATCGCGTAGCCGAACAGCGCGAGCTGCACGATCGGGATGCCGACGACCATTCCGAACGTGATGCGGTCGCGGCGCAGCTGCAGGAACTCCTTCTTCACCATCGCCCACCAGCGATGCCAAGAGAACCCGACGCGCGAGAGTGCCCTCATGCCTCCGCACCCCAGTTGTCGGTCGCCTGGGTGATGAGATGGATGAAGACGTCCTCGAGCCCGGTGTCGATGCGCAGGAACGTGCAGTCGCCGCCGGCGCATGCGGCGGTCAGCGTGCGCTCGAGCGCCGCGCCGTCGGTGCCCGAGACATGCAGCATTTCGCCGAACGCGGCGGTTTTGTCGACGCCGGGCTGGCCGTTCAGCCGCTGCGCGAGCTCCGTGAGCCCCGTTCCGCGCACCGCGTAGGTGGACAGGTGCTGCGCGGCGATGAGCTCCGCCGCCGTCCCCTGCGCGAGCAGCCGGCCGTAGGCGAGGTAGGCGAGCTTGTGGCAGCGCTCCGCTTCATCCATGTAGTGCGTGCTGACGAGCACCGAGACACCGGTCGCCGCGAGCCGGTGCAGCTCCTCCCAGAACTCGCGCCGGGCGTTCGGATCGACGCCCGCGGTCGGCTCGTCCAGCAGCAGCAGCTGCGGGGCGTGCAGCATGCACGCTGCGAGGGCGAGGCGCTGCTTCCAGCCGCCCGACAGCGTGCCGGTGAGCTGGTCGGCGCGGTCGGCGAGGCCGAGGTCCGCGAGCGCCTTGTCGACCACGTCGCGCCGCTGCGGCATCGCATACACGCTGGCGGTGAAGTCGAGGTTCTCCCGGATGGTGAGATCGTCCCAGAAAGAAAAGCGCTGCGTCATGTAGCCGACGTTGCGCTTGATCTCGCCCGAGCCGGTGATGATGTCGTAGCCGAGGCACGTTCCGCTGCCGGAATCCGGGGTGAGAAGCCCGCACATCATCCGGATCGACGTAGTCTTGCCGCTGCCGTTCGGCCCGAGGAAGCCGAAGATCTCGCCGCGCTCGACGCGCAGCGTGAGGTCGACGACGACGTGCTTGTCCCCGAAATGCTTGTTGAGACCGTGGACGTCGATGACGGGATCGCCGCTCACCGGCGCTCTCATTGCAGGCGGACGCTGACGGGCTGGCCCGGATGCAGCCGCGGGGCGTCCTCCGGACGCGGCCGTGCCTCGACCATGAACACGAGCTTCGAGCGCGTCTCGTTGCTGTAGATGACGGGCGGCGTGTATTCGGCCTCGGTCGAGATGTAGCTGATGCCGGCGGGCACGTCGGCGCCGCAGCCGTCGCAGTGAATCGACACCGCACGCCCGACGGCAAGTCCGCCCACCTCGGGCTCGGCGACGAAGAATCGCACCTTGATGTTCTGCGGAGGCAGCAGGCGCACCACGGGCGCGCCCGTCGCGACCCATTCGCCCTGGCGATACAGCGTGTCGAACACGCGTCCGGCCTGTGTGGCCGTCGCGGTGGTCTGGCCGAGCCGCCACGCTGCCTGCTCGACGACCGCTCGCGCCGAGGCCACCTGCGCCGCCTGCGCGTTCAGCTGCTCGCTGCGGCTGCCGAGCACGTCGACCGAAAGCGCGCTTTGCAGCTGCTGCACGTGCGCCGCATTCGCGGCCTGCGCGGCGCGGCTGTCGTCGAGCTGCGCGCGCGCGATGCCGCCGATGCGGAACTGCGCCTCGTCGCGGGCGAGCTGCGTCGCGCTGCGCGCAAGCTCGGCCTGCGCCTGCGCGAGCTGCGCGCGCGTGACGTCCTGCTCCTGCGGACGCTTGCCGACGCGCATGTCGGCGAGCTTTGCTTCCGCCTGGCGCAGATCTTCCTGCGCCTGCCGTTGCGCGGCCGCGGGATCGACGGCGTCGAGCACGAAGAGGCGCGTGCCGGCGCTGACGTCGTCGCCGCGCTTCACCAGCAGCTGGTCGAGCCTGCCGCTCGCGGAGGTCGCGACGCTGACGAATTCGCCCTCGGCGTAACCCTGCCATGCGCCGGGCGTCCGCTCGGAACAGCCGGTCAACGACGCCGAGGCAAGGAGCACGAGCGCGATGCCTGCGGGCATCGACGCGGGCGCGCGGAATGGTCGCGATGAGCGCGCGGGCATGGAAGGGCGCAACGAGTCGTGCCGTGCGGGTTGCGGGACAAAACGTATACCACGCACCCCACGCCGTCGCAAGACAGCGGTGTCGCGTCTAGTGCAATGCCAGCACGAGGCCCAGCGGGACGAACAGCACCGACATCACGTTGCCGATCAGCACGATCGACGCGACCTTGCCGGGCTCCTGCCCGTACTGCTCGGCGACCATGAAGTTGAGCACTGCCGGCGGCAGCGCGCCGAAAAGGATGAGGAGGCCCTGCTGGAAATGCGACAGCCCGAGCAATGGTGTGAGCAGCGCCGCCATCGCGATGCCGGTCAGCGGGCAGACGAGCCCGCCGATCACGCCCACGCGCCAGTCGGTCCAGTGCACGTCGGTGAGCCGCGCGCCGAGCGAGAGCAGCATCACCGGAATCAGTGCGTCGCCGACGAGCTTCAGCGTCACCGTGGTCCACGCGGGAATCGGCGGATGCACGAGCGCGCACGCGAAGCCCAGCACGGTCGACCACACCATCGGCGAGCGCAGCAGGCTGCCGAAGCGCGCGTGGTGATCGATGAGCCACACACCCAGCGTGAACTGCAGCAGGTTGGAGATGGTGAAAAGCGCAACCATCGCCGAGAACCCGGGCGCGCCGAACGCGAGCGCCGCCAGCGGCAGGCCCATGTTGCCGCAGTTGTTGAACATCATCGGCGGAACGAACGTGCGATGGTCCTGGTGCATAAGCTTCGCGAACGGCCACGCGAGCAGGCCAGAGCCGACGACGACGCCGATGCCGCCGACGATGAGCTGCCAGTTGCCTACGAGGTCGAAGTCGCGGCTCGCGAGCGCGGAGAAGATGAGCGCCGGTGCGAGCACGTTCATGCTGATGCGGTTGACCCACGCCATGTCGGGCTTCGCGCGCCGCGCGTAGAGCCAGCCCAGCGCGACGATCGAGAACACCGGCGCGATGATGTCGACGATGCGCTCGAGCATGGTCAGGGGCCGCGGCGGGTTGCGAAAACGCGACCGCGCGGCGCTGCGACGCCTTCCGTCGGGTCAGCACCCGGGGCGATCGGGGACGCAGCTTCGGCGCAGGACGCCTTCGCCGCGGCGCAGGTCTTCAAAGAATGTATTGCGACAGGTTCTCGTCGCCGGCGATGCCGGCGAGCCGCGCATCGACGTATGCGGCGTCGATCGCGATCGTCTCGCCGGTGTGCCGCGTCGCGTTGAACGAGACCTCGTCCAGCAGGCGCTCCATCACCGTGTAGAGCCTGCGCGCGCCGATGTTCTCCTGCTTCTCGTTGACGGCGAACGCGATCTCGGCGAGCCGGCGGACCCCGTCGGCGCGAAAGTCGACGTGCACGTTCTCGGTCTCCAGCAGCGCCTGATACTGGCGCACGAGGCAGGCGTCGGTCGCGGTGAGGATCTTCTCGAAATCGGCCACCGCGAGCGACGCGAGCTCGACCCGGATAGGGAAGCGGCCCTGCAGCTCGGGAATGAGATCGGACGGCTTCGAGAAGTGGAACGCGCCGGACGCGATGAACAGGATGTGGTCGGTGCGCACCATCCCGTATTTGGTCGCCACCGTCGTGCCCTCGACCAGCGGCAGGAGGTCGCGCTGGACGCCCTGGCGGGAGACGTCGGCGCCCTGCATTTCCTGCCGGCTCGCGATCTTGTCGATCTCGTCGAGGAACACGATGCCGTTCTGCTCGACTGCCGTCAGCGCGCGCGCCTTGATGTCGTCGTCGTTGATGAGCTTCGCCGCCTCCTCCTCGGTCAGCGCCTTCATCGCCTCGGTGACGGTCATCTTCTTCAGCTTGCGCCGCGCGCCGCCCATCTGCTGGAACATCCCCTGGATCTGGCTCGTGAGCTCCTCCATCCCGGGCGGAGCCATGATCTCCATCTGCGGCGACATCAGCGTGACCTCGACCTCGATCTCCTTGTCGTCGAGCTTGCCCTCGCGCAGCATCTTGCGGAATTTCTGGCGCGTCGTCGTGTCGGTGGGCTGCATGTCGTGGAAGCTCACCTCGCGCGCCGGCGGCAGCAGCACGTCCAGCACGCGCTCCTCGGCGGCATCGGCGGCGCGATCGCGCACCTTCCGCGTCTCCGCCTCGCGCACCTGCTTGATCGCGGCCTCGGCGAGGTCGCGGATGATGGTGTCGACGTCGCGGCCGACGTAGCCCACCTCGGTGAACTTGGTCGCCTCGACCTTGATGAACGGCGCGTCGGCGAGCCGGGCGAGGCGGCGCGCGATCTCGGTCTTGCCGACGCCGGTCGGGCCGATCATCAGGATGTTCTTCGGCGTGATCTCCTGCCGCAGCGGCTCGGCGACCTGCTGCCGGCGCCACCTGTTGCGCAGCGCGATCGCCACCGCACGCTTCGCGTCGTGCTGCCCGACGATGTGCTTGTCGAGCTCGGAGACGATCTCGGAAGGGGTCATGTGCGACATCGGGGCCTGCGATCGGAGAAAGTGAACGACCGCCGGGGAAGGCGGTCGCACGATTGTACCGCGCGGGGCGTGTCCGTCGGGCGCGACGCACTGTGCTCGCCGCGCCGCCTCGCGCCGCCGCGAAAATGCCGGCGCTGTGCGCGTGTCGGTGGCGGCGTGCGCGGCGATCGCTTATCATTCGGCGCACACACGGCATGCATGCGACGCGGCACGCGGAGCAGAGTTGCCCTCCATTCGTCGCCACTGCATCGACCACGGGATTCCCGATGAAGAATCTGCCTGTCCGTATTACCGTTGCCGCGCTCGTTGCGGGCTGCGCTTCGATGACGTCCGCCGCCCCGGCCGCCGTCGCCGACCTCGCCCCGACACAGGGCAATGCGGCGAAAGGCACGGTTACATTCGCGACCAAGGGCGACGGGCTCGTGCTGACTGCGCGCGTCTCGGGCCTCACGCCCGGCCCGCACGGCTTTCACATCCACGAAAATGGCGACTGCAGCGCGCCGGACGGCACGAGCGCGGGCGGCCATTTCAATCCGCAGGGAAAGCCGCACGGCAATCCTGCCGCCGCCGATCACCATGGTGGCGACCTGCCGATGCTGGAGGCCGACGCCGCAGGCAACGCGACGCTCACCGCGGAAATCGGCGGCGTGACGATCGGTTCCGGCGCCGGCGACATCGTCGGGCGCAGCGTCATCGTGCACAAGGACGCCGACGATTTCAAGACGCAGCCGACCGGCAACTCCGGTGCGCGCGTCGCGTGCGACGTCATCCGCAAGGGCCAGACGTGAGCCGCAACCGATGTGCGCGCAGCGCAAGGTGGCGGCGCTGATGCCTCGCGTACACGGTGCGCTCGCGCGGCGCGCGATGGCGATGTTGCTGGTCGCGTCCGCGCTCGGCGGTTGCGAGGCCGCCAAGACCTCAGTCGAGAACCGCGCGCCGGGGCTGGGCGGCCGGATCGTCGCCCTGGGGGGCAGTCCCGCGAAGGGCTTCATCGTCGTCACGCGCCGCGCCGACCGCGTGAGCATCATCGTCAACCTGAACGACGTCGGCCCGGGCGTCTATCGCGTCGCGTTTCACACCAACGGCAACTGCACGTCGCCCAACGGGTTTTCCGCAGGACCGCCGTGGGCGCCGCCCGGCGGGACGGTCGAAACCTACAATATCGCGATGAACGCGGACGGCAATCTCAACATGAGCATTCGGATCTCGGGCATTCCCGTCGACCCGCCCGACGGCATCTATGGCCGCTCGATCGTCGTGCATCAGGGGGTTTACGGCTCGCTCGACACGGAGCCAGGCGCGCGCAACAACCGGATCGCGTGCGTCGTGCTGAACGAGGCGCCCGAAATCGAGTTCTGATCTTGGCCAACGGCATCACGGGCGGCGGACACCCGCCGGGAGAATCGCAATGGGGTTCCTGAACGACAAGAAGATCCTGATCACGGGAATCCTCTCGAACCGCTCGATCGCCTACGGCGTCGCGCGGGCGTGCCAGCGCGAGGGCGCGGCGATCGCATTCACCTACGTCAACGCCGATCTCAAGGATCGCGTGGTGAAGATCGCGGCGGAATTCGGCAACATCCCGGTGCTGCCGTGCGACGTGACCCGCGACGGCGACATCGACGCGCTCTTCGCGTCGCTCCGGTCCGAATGGGGCGGCCTGGACGGCCTGCTGCACTCGATCGCCTACGCGCCGCGCGAAGCGCTGTCGGGCGATTTTCTCGAATGCATGTCGCGCTCCGCGTTCGCGATCGCGCAGGACGTGAGCTCGTACAGCTTCGCCGCGCTCGCCAAGGGCGCGCGGCCGCTGCTGCAGGGGCGCGCCGGATCGCTGCTGACGCTCACGTACCTCGGCGCCATGCGCTCCTTGCCGAACTACAACGTGATGGGGCTCGCCAAGGCCAGCCTCGAAGCGAACGTCCGCTACCTCGCCGCGTGCCTCGGCCCCGAGGGCATCCGCGTCAACGGGCTCTCGGCCGGTCCGATCAAGACGCTCGCCGCCGCGGGGATCGGCGGCTTCGGCAAGCTCGCGAGCAGGTTCGAGCGCACTGCGCCGCTGCGGCGCGGCGTCACGATCGACGAGGTCGGCAACGTCGCCGCATTCTATTTTTCCGAGCTGTCGAGCGCGATCACCGGCGAGATCACGTACGTCGACTGCGGCTACTCGACGGTCGCGATCAGCATCGACGAGAGCTGACGCGCGGCGACCGGCGCGCCGCGGTCGCGGCCCCGGTCCGGCGCAAAGCGTGCTCATGGCCTCGCCTTCCACCCGGCGCTTCGACGCCGTCATCGTCGGCGGTGGTCACAACGGCCTCGTGTGCGCGGCCTATCTCGCCGCCGCGGGCCAGGACGTCTGCGTGCTCGAGCGGCGCGGCGTGCTGGGAGGCGCCGCGGTCACCGAGGAATTCCATCCGGGCTTTCGCAACTCGACGGCGAGCTACACGGTCAGCCTGCTCAATCCCCGCATCGTGCGCGACCTGCGCCTCGCGGAGCACGGGCTCAAGATCGTGCTGCGGCCGATCTCGAATTTCCTGCCGCTGCCCGAGGGCGGCTACCTCAAGGTCGGCGGCGGGCTCGCCGCGACGCAATCGGAGGTCGCGAAATTCTCCCGCGCGGACGCCGACGCGCTGCCCGCGTATTACTCGATGCTCGACCGCGTCGCCGACGTGCTGCGCGAGCTGCTGTTCGCGACGCCGCCTTCGCTGGCACCCGGCAAGGTCACGGACCTGCCGCGCTGGATCGACGCGATGAGGCTTGCGCGGCGGTTTCGCGCGCTGGACCTCGCAGGGCGGCGCGACGTGCTCGATCTCTTCACCAAGAGCGCGGGCGACATGCTCGACCACTGGTTCGTGTCGGCGCCGATCAAGGCGGCGTTCGGATTCGACGCGGTCGTCGGCAACTTCGCGAGCCCGTACACGCCGGGCTCGGCCTACGTGCTCCTGCATCACGTGTTCGGCGAGGTCAACGGCCAGCGCGGCCAATGGGGCCACGCGATCGGCGGCATGGGCGCGATCACGCAGGCGATGGCGAAGGAATGCGCGGCGCGCGGCGTGACGATGCGCGTCGACGCGCCGGTCGCCCATGTCGTGATCAAGGCGGGCCGCGCCGCGGGCGTTGCGCTCGAAAGCGGCGAAGTCGTCGAAGCGCGGCGCGTCGTTGCCAACGTCAATCCGAAGCTCCTGTTCGAGCGGCTCGTGGCACCCGAGCACCTCGATGCTGATTTTCGCGCGCGCATCGCCGCGTATCGCTGCGGCTCGGGAACGTTCCGGATGAACGTCGCCCTGTCCGGGCTGCCCGATTTCACGGTGCTGCCCGGCCGCACCGCCGAGGCGCATCACGGCAGCGGCATTATCCTCGCGCCGTCGCTCGCGTACATGGAGCGCGCCTATTTCGACGCGAAGACCGAAGGCTGGTCGCGCGCGCCGATCGTCGAGGTGCTGATTCCGTCGATCGTCGACACGTCGCTCGCGCCGCCGGGCATGCACGTCGCGAGCCTCTTCTGCCAGCACGTGCATCCCGATCTCGGCGCGGTGCAGCCGGGACGGACGTGGGACGATGCGCGCGACGAAGTGGCCGACCTCATGATCGCGACGGTGAACCGTCACGCGCCGAACTTCGCGGCGAGCGTCGTCGGCCGGCGCGCTCTCTCGCCGCTCGATCTCGAGCGCGAGTTCGGTCTCGTCGGCGGCGACATCTTCCACGGTGCGCTGACGCTCGATCAGCTCTTTTCCGCGCGCCCGGTGCTGGGCCACGCCGACTACCGCACGCCGGTGCTTGCGCTCTATCTCTGCGGCGCGGGAACGCATCCGGGCGGCGGGGTCACCGGCGTGCCGGGACACAACGCGGCGCGCGAGATCCTGCGCGACGCGCGTCGCCGTGGTCGCTGACGCGGGTGCCGGCGGAGCTGCGGACGGCGTCCGCCACCTGGGCGCAAGAATCGCGGCGCTCGGCGTCGCGCAGATCGTCTCGTGGGGCACGCTGTTCTACACGATCGCGGTGCTGGGCGCGCCGATGCGCGCCGAACTCGGCGTCGGCGCAACCCTGCTCTTCGGCGCCTTTTCGGCAGGTCTCTTCGTCTCCGGGGCCGCGTCGCCATGGGTCGGGCGCGCAATCGACCGCGGATTCGCGCGCGAGGTGCTGGCGGCAGGCTCGTGCGCCGGTGCGCTTGCCCTCGCCGCGCTCGCGCTCGCGCAGGGGCCGGTGACGGTCTGCGCGGGCTGGCTGCTGGCGGGTGTCGCGATGGCGCTCTGCCTCTACGATCCCGCGTTCGCCGCGCTGCATCACATCAGCGGCACGCGCTACCGGCGCGCGGTCACTGCGTTGACGCTCTTCGGCGGATTCGCGAGCACGGTATTCTGGCCGGCGTCGCAGTGGCTGTCCGACGCGGCCGGCTGGCGCGCGACGTTCGCCGTCTACGCGGTGCTGCACATCGTGCTGTGCCTGCCGCTGCACCTTGTCGCGGTGCCGCGCGGCGCGCGCCACGTCGAGGCCGCGCCGCCGCCGGATGTCGAAGCCGCGCCGCACGTCACCGCGGCCGCGAAGCGCACGTTCCTGTGGCTCGCCACCGCGCTCGCCGGCGCCGCGTTCATCGCTTCCGCAGTGTCCGCGCACCTCATCGGGCTCATGACGACGGCGGGCATCACGGCCGGCGACGCTGTCCTGATCGGCGCCCTGATCGGGCCGATGCAGGTCGCGGGACGCGTCGTCGAGTTCTCGCACGGGAGGCGGCTGCGCGCACGCACCGTCGGGACGCTCGCGTTCGTTCTGATGGCGCTCGCCTGCGCGCTGCTGACGCAGATGCACGGCGTCAAGGCCGCGGCGATCGGCTTCGCCGCGCTCTACGGCATCGGCAACGGCGTGATGACGATCGTGCGCGGCACCGTGCCCGCCGAGCTCTTCGGGCGGCGCGAATTCGGCACGCTGCTGGGGCGCCTCGCGCAGCCTCAGCTCATCGCCCGCGCGGTCGCGCCGGTCGCGCTGACGCTCGCGTTTCCGTTCGATCCGACGCGCGCCATCACCATGTACCTGCTCGCCGCAGGCGGCCTCGTGTCGCTCGCCGCCTACCAGCTCGCGATCCGCGGGCGCGGCGGCGACGCCTAGCGCGCGCGCAAATGGCGACGCCCCGCGGATTTCGTCGCGGGGCGCCATGATGGAAAACCGAAGTCAGCCGATAAGCCGGGTTCTGTTACGGCGCGCCTTGCGGCGCGCTATGACCGCCATTCCTCTAGGCGCAGCGTTGCCGCTGCGCTCGTGCCACCTACCCGCGGACTCGGCGAGCAGCGTCAATGTCCGCCTACTTGGTGTTGCTCCGGATGGAGGTTGCCGCGTTTCACCCGCCGCGGTTTGACCCGCGGCGACTCGTCTCTGTGGCCCTGTTCCTCACCTTCGTCGTTCGCGCTAGCGGCGACTTATAGCGGCCGGGGATTACCCGGCATCCTGCTCTGCGGAGCCCGGACTTTCCTCCCCCCGCGAACAGCTTGCGCTCCCGCGGGCGGCGACGGTCTGGCTGGCTTCGAACGACTAGGATAGCACCCGGGCGTCCGGGGTTCCCTCCGCGGTTGCGTGGTCCTGCAGCCGCCAGCGCATCGTCTCGCCGGCGCGCAGCGGCACGAGCTGATCGTCGCCGAACGGCCACGCTGCAGGCATCGTCCACGCGTCGCGCACGAGCGTGACCCGGCCGGTGTTCCGCGGCAGGCCGTAGAAATCGGCGCCGAAGAAGCTCGCGAACCCTTCGAGGCGATCGAGTGCGCCGGCGTCCTCGAACGCTTCGGCGTAGAGCTCGAGCGCCGCGGGCGCCGTGTAGCAGCCGGCGCCGCAGCACGCGGATTCCTTGCGGTGCTTCGCATGCGGCGCGGAATCGGTGCCGAGGAAGAACTTCGGCGACCGCGACGTCGCGGCCGTGACGAGCGCCTGCCGGTGCGACTCGCGCTTCAGCACCGGCATGCAATACAGATGCGGGCGCATGCCGCCGGCGAAGAGCGCATTGCGCGAATAGAGGAGATGCTGCGGCGTGATCGTCGCGGCGACGCGCGCCCCTGCCGCGCCGACGAAGTCGGCCGCGTCCTGCGTGGTCACGTGCTCCACCACGATGCGAAGCCCGGGAAAGTCGCGCACGATCGCGGCGAGATGGCGCTCGATGAACACGCGCTCGCGGTCGAAGATGTCGACGCCGGGGTCCGTCACTTCGCCGTGGACCGACAGGACGACGTCGTGGCGCTCCATCGCGGCCAGTGCGGGATACACCTGCTCGAGTGACGTGACGCCGGCCGCGGAGTTCGTCGTCGCGCCGGCGGGGTAGTACTTCACCGCATGCACGACGCCGGAGGCCTTCGCCCGGGCGATCTCGGCGGCATCGGTGGCGTCGGTGAGGTAGAGCGTCATCAAGGGTTCGAACCCCGCCGCCGCCGGCAGCGCTGCCAGAATCCGCTCGCGATAGGCGAGCGCCTGCGCGGTGGTGACGACCGGCGGCGCGAGGTTAGGCATGACGATTGCTCGGGCGAACGTGCGCGCCGTCATTCCGGCCACCGCCGCGAGGGCTGCGCCGTCGCGCAGGTGGACATGCCAGTCATCCGGCCGCACGAGGGACAGGCGATCGGGCGGGCTGGCGGACACGTATTCGGCGGGAATGGGCATGGAAGGGCCTTGTTTTTTCAGGATTATACGTGGCGGCCCGGCCCGGGCCGCAGGCCCCGTTCGCGCTTCGGGAGAACGATGGCGATGTTTGGGGTTGAAAGGCTATAATGTACGATTTGATGCAGCCGCGACTCACGACAGCAAGTGGCAGCGAGTGGCGGCGAGCGCGCACAGAAACGGCACTCGGCGGCATAGCCACACTGAGCGACACCGAGCGGCACTGAGCAGTCCCGAGCGGTCCGGAGCCAGCGCCGCCGCGCGCAATGCAACGAAAGGCACAGAGGTAAGCATGGCAGCAAAGCAGGCAACCGCGAGCGCAACCGTCGCCAAGAAGCCCAAGGTCCTCACCGAGGAGGACCTGCTGAAGGCGCCGGACAAGGATTACATGAACGAGGCGCAGCTCGCCTTCTTCCGGCAGCGCCTGATCGAGCTGCGCGACCAGCTGCTGCAGAACGCCGACGACACCGGCGAGCACCTGCGCGAAAGCGAGATCACCACCGATCCTTCCGACCGCGCGACGCTCGAGGAGGAGTACACGCTCGAGCTTCGCACGCGCGACCGCGAGCGCAAGCTCCTCAAGAAGATCGAGAAGTCGATCAAGCTCATCGACGACGGCAGCTACGGGTATTGCGACGAGACCGGCGAGCCGATCGGCATTCCGCGCCTCCTTGCGCGCCCGACGGCCACGCTGTCGCTCGAGGCGCAGGAACGCCGCGAGCGCGTGCAGAAGCTCTACGGAGATTGAATTCCCGGAGAACCGCGCGGCGCGCGGGTCCGGATCCGGAAAAAAAGGGGATGGCACCGCCATCCCCTTTTGCTTTTGCGCGAGGTTTCCCTTCGCGCGGCGGTTACATCCCGAAGATCGCGCGGTGCGACCATCCACCGGCCATGAAGAACAGCATTGGCATCGAGAGCATCGTATTGGTGCGCGATGCGAGGAATGCGGCGCGCCGAGCCTTGGCCTTTTCCTCGTCGGTGGCGGGCTTGAGGCCGAGGATCTTCTTCTGGTTGGGCCAGATGATGCCCCAGACGTTGAGCAGCATGATGGTGCCGAGCCACGCGCCTATGCCTATTCCGGCCATCCCCTTTGACAGCGTGAACGCCGGCACGAACTGACTGCCGAGGAGCGTCGCGCCCGCGAGCCACGTCACCACCGCGGCCCAGCGGAAGTAGAAGAGCGCGCGCGGCGCCACGTGCTTCGAAATCCCGGCGGCGGTGCCATCGGCGGTTGCCGCCTTCATCGCGTCGGCCTGGACGAAGTTGAAGTAGTACAGCAGGCCGATCCACATCACGCCGGCGAGAAGATGCAGCCAGCGGGCCAGTGCAGGAACAAGTTCCATGATCGTCGCGCCCCCGTCAGTTGAGATAATTCTTGACTATTTCGTACAGGATAACGGTCAGGACCAGGCCGGAAATGACCGTGCCCCAGAGCGAGTCGAGCGGATTTTTCATTCGCCTCCTCCACGTTGAACGGTCGATGGACCGAGCGGCGTTCATTCTAGCAAGTCGCGGGGCGCCTTCGCGCGGCAACGGCCGTCCGCTTGATCGCCGGGGAGGGCAGGCCGATAATCGCCAGTCC
>Ga0265332_10000151_pt1 | contig 55910 bp, 47 predicted proteins | sample 41926metaG_FD_202084 | JGI IMG/M metagenome (GOLD analysis project Ga0265332, IMG submission 202084) | Rhizosphere microbial communities from Carex aquatilis grown in University of Washington, Seatle, WA, United States - 4-19-26 metaG | ecosystem: Host-associated > Plants > Roots > Rhizosphere...
CCGCCGTAGGTGCCACGTCAATGGAAGCGGCAACGCACGTTCGCCAGCGCACAGACGTTGCGCGACGCCGGGCACATCGTGCATCGACGCGGGCGCTCTCCCGCGACGCACGCCAAAAAAGGAGATTCACCATGATGAAACGAACGATGGCGGCGCTGGCGCTGCTGGGAATGCTGGGCTCGCTGGTTGCGATCACGGGTTGCAATACCGTGGCCGGCGCAGGGCAGGACATCCAAAGCGGCGGCCAGAAGGTGACCGGCGAAGCCAAGGAAGTGCAGAAGAAGATGTGATCGGCACATGGAATCGCGGCCGGACGATTCGGTCGCGATTCCTGAATCACAGCCGATGACTCCAACCATTATGGATTACGCGATGAACCTGAACCTCAGTCTCGCTCCGCTCGTCTCCCTTATTGCCGGCATCCTGATCCTCGTCGTGCCTCGGCTGCTGAACTACATCGTCGCGATCTACCTGATCCTGATCGGGCTGATCGGATTGTTCGGCGCCGGAACGTTTCACCTGAGGTGAGAGCGCTCGGCCACCACGCTCCGGCCGTTCGCGAGTTGCGCACCCGGACCGACGAGCGCCTGCGCTTCAACATCCGCGACGACACCCGTTCGCGCAGCAAGATGGGCACCCTGCTGGCGCTCGGCATGGTCGCGCTGCTATCGGCCTGTGCGTCGCTTCCCCCCGGCTCGTCGTATCCGAAGTCCGTGTCGAACGCGCTCGTGCGGCCGGAGCAATCGCAGCTCGGCGTACGGCTGGCCGCCGCCAAGGCAGCGCATCCGGACCTGTCCGGCTTCAAGCTGCTCCCAGTCGGCATCGACAGCTTCCTGCTGCGGATGGAGATGGCCGATGCGGCGACCCGCACGCTCGACGTCGAGTACTTCCTCATCCAGAGCGACGACACAGGCCAGCTGCTGATCGGCGCACTGCTGCGCGCGGCCGATCGCGGCGTGCGGGTCCGCGTGCTGCTGGACGATGCCGGCTCGTTCGGCCGGGACGCGCAGATCCGGACGCTCGCCGGCTATCCCAACATCGAGCTGCGCCTGTTCAATCCGTTCGCCTACCGCGGGACGGTCGACTTCTTCCACGTCGTCGAGTATGCCGGCGATGCCGCGCGGCTCAATTACCGGATGCACAACAAGCTCATCGTCGCCGACAACGAGATCGGCATCGTCGGCGGACGCAACATCGGCGACGAGTATTTCCAGGGCGGGCGCGACTTCGAGTTCGGCGATTACGACGTGATCGCCGCGGGGCCGGTCGTCAACCGGATCTCGAAGACTTTCGACACCTTCTGGAACAGCCCGATGGCGATTCCGATCGAGGCGCTCGCGGAGGGCAAGCCGACGGTACCGGAGCTCGACGCCTATCGAAGCGCGCTCACCGCGCACCAGGCTCGCCTGATCGAGGCCGATACCCCCTACATGCGCAGGCTCGGCACCGGCGAGCCGTTCGCCTCGATGCTGGCCGGAAAGTCCTCGCTGATCTGGGCCACGGCCGAGGTCATCTTCGACAGCCCGGAGAAATCGAAGGTCGAGGACGGCGAGCAGGGCGGCCGGCTGCTGCGGCAACGCCTCGGCGAGGTCGCGAAGCAGGTGAACTCCGAGCTGATCATCGTGTCCCCCTACCTCGTACCGGGACCTGGCGGAATGCAGTTTCTCGAGACTCTGCGCAAGCGCGACGTCAAGGTTCGCATCCTGACCAATTCGCTCGCGTCAACCGACATGCCCATCGTCCACTCCGGCTACCAGGCCTATCGGGTGCCGCTGCTCGACATGGGCGCCGAGCTCTACGAGGTGCGACCGGTCCCGGGCGCGCCGCTCGAGCGCGGCCATCCGCTGAAATCGCCGAGCTCCGGCCGGTATGCGCTGCATGCCAAGGTGTTCGTGTTCGACCGCCAGCGCGTCTTCGTCGGTTCGATGAACCTCGACCAGCGCTCGCTGCACATCAACACGGAAATCGGCCTCATCATCGACAGTCCGGAACTCGCGCGCCAGATCGCCGCGCGCTTCGCCGAAATCGCGCAGCCCACCAACAGCTATGTGCTGTCCCTGGGCGATGCCGATGCGTTCGGCCGGCGCCAGGTCGTCTGGCAGACGCTCGAGGACGGGAAGCCGGTCGAGTACCGCCAGGAGCCTGCGGTGACGTTCTGGCAGAAGCTGAAGGTCGACGCGTATTCGTGGCTGCCGCTCGACGAGCTGCTCTGAGCGGCCGACGATTGCCTGGAACCCGAATCGTGCCCGCGCTTGCAATGCTGCGGTCGGCAACACCCGGCATCGCAGGGTCGCTGCTCACCGCACTGCTGTTTGCGCTCTTCCCCGTCTGCGCGTGGTCCGCGACCGCCGCAGACGACATCGTCGTCGACGTGCGCAAGGACGGCCAGGAGATTGCGGTGGACGTCGACTGCCCGGTGGATGCACCGCGGCCGATCGTGTGGGAGGTCCTCACCGACTACGATCACATGGCGCAGTTCGTCTCGAATCTCGACTACAGCGGCGTGGACGCCCGTGCCGACAACGTGCTGCGCGTGCACCAGAAGGGAAAGGTGTCGCGCGGCTTTCTCTCCCTGGCGTTCGACAACGTCCGCGAGATCGAGCTGGTGCCGCACCGGGAGATCCGCTCGCGGATGATCAGCGGCGACATGAAAGCCTCCGCCTTCACGACAAGCATCGTCGAGGTCGGCGGGCGCCTCCACATCGTCAACGTGGGGCGCTATCAGCCGAACCTGTGGATCCCGCCGGTCATCGGCCCCGCGCTGATTCGCGCGGAAACGCAAAAGCAGTTCGGCGAGATCAGGGCCGAGATACTGCGCCGGAGCGCGCTGACTCGCCCGCTCACGTAACCGATGGCCTTGGCCGCGCGCAGGCGCCTCGCCCGGCCAATGCGAATGATATGAGGCGGAACGGGCGGCGTGCGCTGTTCGTGCCCACCGCCGGAGTCAATCCGCGGCCGACAGCCACCGCCTGATCTGCGTGTAGACCTGTCGCTTGCAGAGCAGGTCGAGATGGTTCGTCGCCAGCGCCACCCACTGCCGCGAAGCGTCGAACGGCAATGCGCGCCGGGGATCGGAATGACGGCCGAGCGCGCTCGCCACAGGGACGATGCCGTCGCCGATCAGACGGTCACTGACATCGCCGGCCCTCCTCCCGGTGGTCGCGGCAATGGCATAGCACGCAACGCCGCTCGGCAGCGGGACCACCATTCGGGTGTCGCGGGAACGCTCGAAGCGTCCACGCTGCTTCCAGTCCGCGTCGACCAGGTTGCCGTAGCGCAGGTCGGTGATGCCGGCGCTGCGGATCTTGCCGAGGCGCGCGAGCGGCGCCGAGTAGCGGGTGGCGCCGAGCAGCATGTCCACCCAGTTGCCGCCGCGCTCCAGCGGCGCGCCGTGATGCGGCGTGCCGAGAAAGACGAGCTTGTCGAGGCGCGCCGGCCACGCATGATGCGCGGCGGCGCCATGGTCGAACGCACTGCGTGCGACGAGGCCGCCCATGCTGTGCCCGATGATCACGAAGTCGGTCACCGGAACGGGCCACGCATCGAGGAGCGCCTCCAGCTTCTCCGCGAAGGCGCGCCCGTTGATCGAGACATGCAGGCCCGTGTTGTAGTGGAGATAGACGGGCGTGTAACCGAGGTCGCGTGCCAGCGCCGCACCGTGATCGTGCGTCATGCGCTTCCACTGCAGATCGTTGAGGCACAGGCCGTGCACGAGCACGAGCAGCTTGCCGCTCGCGCGTGGAATTGCAGCGGCCAGTGCCTTGCGCTCGTCGGGCAGCGGGACGCCGCCCCGACGCAGCGTCATCCTGATTGCCAGCGAGTTGTTCGATGCCTCGAGATAGTCGCCCAGCACGCCGTTCAGCGCGGCCCGGAGCGCCTCGCGCCCGGGCCACGTGCTCCGCGTGCCGAGCATGGGCTCCAGTCGCGCCAGCAGGACGTCGAGTCCGAACCCGACGATCCCGATGACGCCGCCGATGCTCCGGTAGACGAGCCGCGTGATGCCGGTCGTCCGATCCCGTTTCGGCTTCGCGAGCAGCCCGGGAACGCTCGCGAGATTGTGATGCATCGCTTCGACGAGATCGACGACGCCGACGATGCCGGCAATCGTCAGCCGGTTGACCCCGCGCAAATCGGACGCAACGACCGGGAGCCTATGGACCATGATCAGCCGGTTCAGGACGCAATGGCGACGCCTCGGCAACGCGCCCTGCGCAAAGGCGCCGTCGGGCCGCGGAGCAATGCGACGGTACAGGCAAATTCACGGCACCCCTACGCGCGCGACCGCTGCGGCCGCGCGCGGATCGCCGTTACGCCTTGCGCTTCCGCGCCGTCTTCTTTGCCGTCTTCTTCGCCGGCTTCCTGACGGCTCCTTTGGCCGCCTTGGTGACCGCCGCGCCGGCCTTGCGCGCCGTGCGCTTCACTTTCGCGATTCCCTTCTTCACGGCGGTGCGAGCGGAAGTGGTCTTGCGTGCTGTGCCTCGTTTCGCCGCACCGGCCTTCCGCTTCGCTGCCGGCTTCTTCGGGCTCATCGCGCGTTCGACCTTGCCGGCGGCTTTCTTCGCCCCGGCTGCCGCGGCCTTCACCTTGCGCTTCACCGTGCGCTCGGCCTTGCCAAGTGTCTTCCGGGCGCCTGCTTCGGCGGCCTTCGCCTTGCTGGCGACCTTGCGCTTGGCCCTGCCGAATGTCTTCTTTGCGCCTGCTTCGGCGGCCTTCGCCTTGCGCTTGACGCTCACTTTCGCGGCCTTCGCCTTCCTCGTCACCAGCGCCTGCGTCTTCACCGCCTCGCGCTTCGCGCCGGATGCCGCGCCTTCCGCCTTTTGCATGATCGCGGCACCGACTTCCTGCGCCTTGTCCTTCGCCGCTCCCATTGCGTCTTCGATTCTGTTCAGCAAGCTCTTTTCTTCGACCATCTCGGTTCTCCTGTCAAATCATCAATCCCGTCAGGGCCCGCCCAGACTCATTGCATGCCGCGGGCCACCGTCAAGTCTGCGCTTCAATGCGTCATCACACTCCGAAATCTTTGCACTCATGCAGGACGTTGCGCCGGGAGCATGAAACTGCGCTCAGCCGCCGCGCGCGAAGTGTCCCTTGACGAACGTGATATGGTGGCAATTGATGATCTCGCGCGTTGCGGCGAAAGTCTCCGCGGCGTCCCCCGGTAGTACAGCCAGATCCGGCGGAACTTCTCGTTGAACCGAGCCGGGTCGATGGCGCGAATCTGCTCCCGGCGGTTCTCCAAATTGCGCAGCCACTCAGTCACGGTCCGATGGTAATGGCGTAAGCGATTCTCGACGGATCGCACGTCGAGGCCGTATTTTTCCAGCAGCACGAGCTTCCCGGCGGCGCCGGCGACGATGTGCCGGATCGACGCTCGCACCACGTCGGTTCCCGGAATCCCTGCCCGGGTGGACTCCCGTCTGCGTGTCGCCTCGTGCGTCATCCCGATGGCCATCGCCGTTCTCCCGGTCTGTCGAGCGCCGACGACGTCGCGCCGATCACGCAATGGCTCCGAAGAGGGCGCCAACCCCCGCCGTCAGCCCCATCGCGAGCGCGCCCCAGAAGGTCACCCGCGCAGCGCCGATGGCCACCCCCGCGCCGCCCACCCGTGCCGCCAGCCCGCCCAGGATCGCGAGGAACACCAACGACATTCCGGAAACGAGCGCGATGAGAGCGGACGGCGCGCTCACGGCCGCGACCAGAAGCGGCATGGCGGCGCCGACGGCAAAGCTCGCGGCGGACGTCAGCGCAGCCTGAATCGGACGCGCACTGAGCGTGGTGGAGATGCCGAGCTCGTCCCGCGCATGCGCGCCCAGCGCGTCATGCGCCATGAGCTGCTCGGCGACCTCCTTCGCAAGCGCCGGAGCGACGCCGCGGCCGATGTAGATCGCCGTCAGCTCGCGGCGCTCGCCCGACTCGTTGGTCGCGAGCTCAGCCCGTTCCATGTCGAGTGCGGCCCCTTCGGAATCGGCCTGCGACCGGACCGAAACGTATTCGCCCGCAGCCATCGACATGGCACCGGCGACAAGTGCCGCGATTCCGGCGACCATCACGTTGCCGTGGGTGCCCCCCGCGGCAGCCACGCCGAGCACCAGGCTCGCCGTCGAGACAATGCCATCATTCGCCCCGAGGACCGCCGCGCGCAGCCAGCCGATCCGGTCCGTGCGATGCCGCTCGCGGTGGCGTAACCTCATCCGCGGACCGCGATTCGATTCGTGGATCGGTGCGAATTCGGGATCGGCGCGCGGTCGAAGCAGGAAGCGACCGTCCGGTAGCCGGGAAGCAGGCCATCGTCCATGTCCTGCAGGATGGCATGGCATTCGCATGCGCGTGCCTCCAGTCCGCTGCGATCGATCACGGCGATGTGGCTGCGCCCGCATTGGATGACGCCTTCGTCCTCCAAGATTCCGGCAGACTCCGAGACGCCTTCCCTGCGCACGCCCAGCATTTCCGCGATCAGCGCGTGGGTCATCAGGAGCTCGTTCGCCGGCAACCGGTCGAGGCATGAAAGAAGCCAGCGGCACAGTCGCTGCTGCAGCGAATGACGCCGGTTGCATGCCGAGATCTGCCCGGTCTGTGCAATCAGCGAGAGCGTATAGCGCAGCAGCAGGCGCGGAAGCGGGCCGTCCCGGCCGAATTCGCGCCTGACGAGGCGAGCCGGCAGGCGATAGCTGTGGCCTTCGCAGAGCACGAGCGCATGGCTCGTCATGCTTCCGCCGCCCAGGAACGACGCGACGCCGATCACGCCTTCGCGCCCCGTGAGCGCAAATTCGGCGGTCTCACCATGTTCGGTGACGTGCATCCGGGAAACGATGCCAGAGGTGATGAAATGCACGTGCGCCGATCGCTCGCCGGGGCGCTGGACCACCGAGCCAAGCGGCAGCGCGAAAGGCTCGAGATCGGGCAAGAGATGGTCATAGACTTCGGCGGGCAGCGCGGCGAGCAGGCGGTTGCGGCCGGGCGCAGGCGCTTCCGCACGTTGCGGGCCATGCGAAAGCGGAAGGCAAGGCACCCGATTCGGTCGAAACTCTGTTCGTTCCACCATCCGGCTCTCCTTCGGTGGGCCGCCGTGTGTCCCGGCGTTCCGCTCCAAAAGTGTAGACCTCCGGAGGGCCAATTCATTGACTTGCATTAAACGTCTTGTGCGACAGCGCACAGACCCGTCGGGCGCGCAATCCTATGTTGTTGGCGTGCGCGATGAATCAGGTGACGCCGATGTCGCAACAGCGCGCGGCAGTGATCTGCGCACGATCGATTACGCACTGAAGGTCGCCCGTTGCAGGATTCTCCCGGCAAATCTCGGGTACGGCGTTTCCGGTCGCTTACCGGCATGAAATTTCAGGAGCACGACATGAGCATGAACAAGGACCAGGTCAAGGGCCGCGTCAAGGAAGTGAAGGGGTCGATCCGCCAGGCTGCCGGCAAGCTGGTCGGCAACAAGACGATGGAAACGAAGGGAAAGGTCCAGAAGATCGTCGGCGAAGCGCAGGCCGACTATGGCGACGTCAGGCAGGAAGTGAAGGATTCGAAGTAAGCAACGCGCCGCCGCGCCCGTTGCGATCGGCGGCGACGGCGGAGTCGCCGTCCGCCGGTCTGCGCCCGCGGCGGCGGGATGCGCGGACCACGAACAGCGCAGGATGCGACGGCGACAATATGTCGCGGGCAGCGTTAATTTCGAATGCGCGTCCGCGCCACGGCCGCTGCAAATTCAATGTTCGCTGACGCACATACTTTCAGCTGCGCGCCCAATAAGCTGCCATTGCATTGCGTCGCGACGTCCGTCCCTGTCGACCCCCGCTTCGAGGACGGCGCCCGAAAGACAATGACCGTCGACAACCGAGGAGCAAGCCATGGGTATCGGCACCATTCTGCTGATTGTTCTGATACTGATTCTGATCGGCGTCATCCCGGCGTGGCCGCACGCGCGGAGCTGGGGTTACGGCCCCAGCGGAATTGTCGGAGTCCTGCTGGTGATCGTGATCGTCCTGTTCCTGCTTGGACGAATCTGACCGCGAAGGGTCTGCCGGGCATTCCTTTCGATCGCGCCCGACCTGACCCGACGCCGTGCCGGGTGTGCGCCAACGCACCGACGGCAGGAAGCCGTGCCGGCAGTCTGCAAAGGGGAGTCGGGTTCGCGCGGCCGGATGCTTGGCCCGGGTCTGGATGGAGGCGTTCTCCCGACGCGTCGCATGAGTCGCCGGAGACCTGATGAAATCGATTCTCGATCCCTCGTTCCAGTACACGACGAGCTTCAACACCGACATTCAGAAGACGTTCGCCCGGATTCGGCGCGAGCGCCAGAAAAGCGCTGAACGACTGACGCTGGTGACCGCAGCGACGCACCCCGGATTTCCGACGGTGATCGGCAAGGCGGCGGGCGTCAGGAGATGAGACACGGGCAGCGGATCGAAATTCGTCGATCGCTGCGTCAAAACGGAATGGGAAGGACGGAAATGCGCTACCTCGTGATTGCATTTTGGATGCTGTTTGCTTCGATCACCGCCGCCGAGGCGCAGGTCACCGTCGGCATCGGCGTCCCCGGTGTCAGCATCGGCATCAATTTCCCAGTGTACCCGCAGCTCGTCGCGGTGCCCGGCTATCCCGTCTATTACGCGCCGCAGGCGGATTCGAACTACTTCTTCTACGACGGCATGTACTGGGTCTACCAGCAGGATAACTGGTACGCGAGCTCCTGGTACAACGGACCGTGGCAGCTTGTGAACAATGAAGTGGTGCCGTTGTATGTGCTGCGCGTCCCTGTTCGCTACTACCGCCGGCCGCCGGTGTATTTCAACGGTTGGAGCTCGGATGCGCCGCCGCGCTGGGGCGACCACTGGGGCAATTCGTGGCAGCAACAGCACACGGGTTGGGACAACTGGAACCACAATTCGATGCCTGCGATCGCTCCGCTGCCCACCTATCAGCGGCAATATTCCGGCAGCCGCTATCCGCAGGCACAGCAACAGCAACAGCTGCAGAGCCAGAACTACCGCTACCAGCCGAAGGACGCCGAGGTCCAGCAGCGCTACCAGGCGCAGCAGACGCAAGGCGCCCCTGCGGCGCAGCCGCGGCCGGACAAGAGCGCTCCGGCACAAGGTTACAGCCGCCCGCCGTCGCTGCAGCAGGCGAATCCGGCCACGCCGAACAATCCCGCACCGCCGCGAGCCGGTGGTGATACCCAACGGCCCGTGACCACCAACGCGCCGGCCGAGCGCAGCGGTGCTGCTGCCCAACCGCCACGGGCAAAGCCGCAGCAGGATCAGGCCGCGCAACGTCAGCCGGGGCAGCCGCAAGGCAAGGCGCCGACGAAGGAAACCAACGCTCAGCATCAGCCGACGCAGCCGCAAGGCAAGGCGCCGACGAAGGAAACCAACGCTCAGCATCAGCCGACGCAGGGTCCGCAGGCGGCGGCCCCGCGTCAATCGCAAGCCCCCAAGGCACAAGGCCAGGACAAGCCGGCGCAAGGCAAGGCACCGGCTCAGGCGCAAAAACCTGAGCGTCAACCTGGTCAGCCGCAGGCCGCGCAGCATCAGCATCAGCAGCAGCCGGCGAAGGCGCAGGTCAACGCGAAGCCAGAAGGCAAGCCCGCGACGGAATCCAAGGAAAAGAACGAGCCGCAGGGCGGGGATCGCGGCAAGTGACAGTATGCGATGGCGCACAACGGGTGGCGAATGACGCTTGGCACCATTCTGCTGATCGGCGTGATCCTGATGCTCGTCGGGCTCTTCCGGGCGCGATGAGCGGGCCGAGAACGCGATCGCTGTAACGATTTGTTTCCTGGACGGCGCGACACGCCACAACGTCTCGCGTCCTCCCTTTGGTTCCGGCCGGGCAGTCCTCCTCTCTGTCCGGCCGGCCTTTCTTGATGTGCGGCCGCACGCAGAAGGCGCGTTGCGGCATCGCATGCATCGATTCGATCGGACCACCCGTCATGACCAAGAAGAATAGGCCCGCGAAGCCGGCAAAGCCGGCGAAGCGCAAACGCGCAATTCCGAAGACGCCCCGGGTACCCGTGCCGCCGCCTCTGTGCGCGCACCCCCGGCTCGTTCACGGATTTCTCGTGCGATTGGCCGAGATGCCGAACGGCCCTGCGGATGCAGGGCGACCGATCTCGATCGACGCGACGCCGATCAGGCAACGCGCATCGGTTCCCGTCGATGTCCGCCACGAAGGCCCGGGCGACGACGCGACGTTCCACTGATGTGATTGCGCCCTGCGGGTGCGCGCGATGCGTCGCGCATTCGACGGCGGCCGGGCGCCGCTGCAGGTCACATCCAGCGGAATTCTCTTCCGCCCGTGCGGGCCGTGCCCGCATCGGCGCGATGCGCGGCCCGAAGCGCCGCGTCCGCGTCCTGCAGCGCCGTTCGCAGCGCCTCCTCCACGACGGGATGGTAGTAGGGCATCGCGAGCATCTCGCCCACGGTCTGCCCGTTCTGCAGCGCCCACGCGAGCAGGTGAGCAAGATGCTCCCCGTCGGGGGCGAACAATTCCGCGCCGAGGAATCGTCCGGTGGCCGTCTCGGCGTACATGCGCACGAGACCGCTGTTCCGCAGCAGGATGCGGGCGCGTCCCTGGTCCTCGAAGCTTGCCTCGCCGGCGACGAACGTGCCGGGCGGAAGCGTCGTGAACCCATCGCCGACGATGCCGATCTGCGGATCCGTGAACACCACATGCAGCGGCACGCGGCGCGCGTTTCGGTCCACCGCCTTTCCCAGCGACGCGCGCGCGGCATTGTGGCCTGCGATGCGGCCTTCATCCGTCGCCTCGTGCAATAGAGGAATGACGTTGCCGGCGTCACCGGCGACGAAGATGCCGGACCCCGCTGCGGCGCTTCGTGTCGCGGTCTGCGCCTCTCCTGTCGACCGGTCGTAGAGCGGCACGCCTTTCGGATCGAGCCGGACCGACGTGTTCTCGAGGCCGATGCCGTGGACGTTCGGCGCCCGGCCCGTGGCGACCAGCACGAAGTCGAAATGCTCGTCGCACCGATCGCCATCGCATGACGTTCGATGTATCGCAATCCGTTCCCCGTCGCGATGCATGTCCACGCCGCCGGCATCGGGCTCGAAGGTGAATTCCCGATTGAACGCATCCGTCGCATATGCCGCCACCGCGGGATCCCCGAGCGGCCCGACGCGTCCGCCGCGTCCAAGGACGGCGACGCGGACCCCCAGTCGGTGCAATGCCTGCCCGAGCTCGAGGCCGACGATACCGGCGCCGATGACCGCCACCGAGCGGGGAAGATCCTGCCAGTCAAAAATGTCATCGCTGACGACGGCACGGTCACCGAGCGACGCATGGGCGGCATCGATCGTCGGGCGCGCGCCGGTCGCGATCACGATGGACCGGGCGGCGACACGCGTGTGTCCGCCGACGTCGAGCGCGTGGTCGTCGATGAATGTCGCGCGGCCGTGGAGCCGATCGGAGGCCGGCATGCGCTCCAGGTCGCGCAGCACCAGCGCAACGAACCGGTCGCGCTCGCGCCGCACACGGTCCATGACGGCACGGCCGTCGATGCGAACGCCGCCAACGGCGTGCACGCCGAATCCCGGCGCCGATCGCACCGCGTGCGCCGACGCCGCCGCGGCAACAAGAAGCTTGCTCGGCATGCAGCCGACGCGAGCGCAGGTCGTGCCGTCGGCGCCGCCTTCGATGAGCACCGCCGTGGCGCCTGCGGACCGGGCCGCACGATATGCGGCGATGCCCGCCGTGCCGGCGCCGACGATCGCGACGTCCACCTGCAGATCTGTCATGGCGTGCCTTCGTTGTCGATGCGTCCCGCGCGCAGCGCCGTTGCCGCAAAGAAAACGGCCGGAGGGGATCCCCGGCCGCATTCTCCGATCGCTCGCCCCGCGCGCTTTTCACGCGCGGCGCGACGCCCTGTCCGGCTCAGGACTTGCCGTACTGCGCCTTCGCGTTGCTGACGCAGACGTCCTTCGTGGTGCCCGCCAGGGCATCGCACTTCTCGATCGCGACCTTGAACTCGGCGTCGCGCTTGTCGGTGCTCGCCTCGGTGCGCGCATCGGCCTGCTTCGTCGCGGCTTCCTTGTTCGTGTCGGCGGCGACGCGGTCGACCTTGGCGTTCGCCTTGCCCTTGACGAGCGCGGCCTTCGCTTCCTTCACGCAGACCGCCTTGGGGTTGCCGGCGAGGTCGTCGCATTTCTCGATCGCGACGTCATAGCCTGCCTGCGCGTGCACGACACGGGCATGCTCGCGCGCCTTGGGCGTGTTCTCGTACATGGCTTCGGCGTCGGCCTTGGCGATGTTTTCCCTGCCCTTGGCTTCGGCGATGCAGATGTCCTTGGCGTTGCTGCTCAGCGACGCGCAGGCATCCTTGTCGACCTTGTATTGCGCCTCGGCATTCGTCTTCGCCATCGCGTAGTTGTCCTTCGTGATCGGTGTGGCGGCGCTGTTCATCGCCGTCGTTTGTGCCGTCGCGGATCCGGCGAGACCCAGCGCAGCGGAGACAGCCATTGCAATCATCAGTTTGTTCATGTCATTTTTCCTGTAGGTTCAAACACGTCACTGGAACACCTGTCGAAGACTGCAGGGCTGCCGATCGGGGCGGCCATGAAACAAATGCATGTCGACGATTTCATTTTGCGAGCCCTCAGCGTGAAGGGCAGGGATTCCCACTGAGTCGCAGGATGGACGCATCGGGTTCGCGCGTCCGTTCGGTGGCGCACGTGGCCTGGCGCGGCGGCGACACATGGTCGATCACGTCTCGAGCTTCGCGTCCATTGTGATCCTGGCCTTAAGAAGCTTCGACACCGGGCATCCGGCCTTGGCCCTGGCGGCGATCGCCTGGAACCTCGCGTCGTCCGCGCCGGGGATCCGCGCGGAAACCGTGAGATGGCTGCCGGTGATCTCCCACGCATCGCCGACCTTTTCCAGTGTGACCTCGGCATGCGTCTCGATCCGCTCCGGCGCGAGCCCCTCGTCGCCCAGCATCAGCGAGAGCGCCATCGAAAAGCAGCCGGCATGCGCGGCGCCGATCAGCTCCTCCGGGTTGGTGCCCTTGCCGTTCTCGAACCGCGAGTGGAACCCATAGGGTGCTTCGCGCAGGACGCCCGACTCGGTGGAGATCGTGCCACCGCCATCCTTGAAGCCACCGGCCCAGACTGCGGAAGCCTTCTTGATCATCTTCGCTCCCCAATGGTGATGCAGGCGGCTAGGCGAGATTGGCTGCCGCGAAGTCCCAGTTGACCAGCCGGTCGAGCAGCGCAGTCACGTGATCGACGCGCCGGTTCTGGTAATCGAGGTAATACGCGTGCTCCCAGACGTCGATCGCCAGCAGCGGCGTCACGCCCTTGGTGAGCGGCGTCCCGGCATTGCCGCTCTTCATCACCTTGAGCGCGCCGGCTTCCTGGACGAGCCATGCCCAGCCGCTGCCGAACTGCGTCGTCGCGGCCGTCGCCAGTTCCGACTTGCAGGCGTCTACCGACCCGAATGCCTTTTCGATCTTCTGCTTCAGTGCCGACGGCGGCAGGCCGCCTCCATCCGGCCGCAGGCTTTGCCAGTAGAACGCATGATTCCAGGCCTGCGCCGCATTGTTGAAAAGCGCCGCGTGGTCGGGCTTGCCGGCCGTGGCGACGACGACCTCCGCGAGCGCCAGTCCTGCGAATTCCGTCCCGGCGACCAGCTTGTTCAGGGTGTCGACATAGCCCTTGTGATGCTTGCCGTAGTGGAAGCTCATCGTCCGCGGCGAGATCACCGGATCCAGCGCATTTTCCGGGTACGGCAGTTCGGGCAGGACATGCACCACGACGTGCTTGTCGATTACGGCGCTGTTGCTCATCGGACATCCTTCGAGAGATTGGGATTGGGATTGGGATTGAGGTCGCGATCGATCCGACCACGACCGAGGCGATCGTTCGTTCGCAAGTGTCGTGTGGCGGCCCTAGGATTCCGCGTCCCTGCTTCCGGAAATGAGCAAGCCGAGCAGGAGGCCCGCGGCCCCGGCGATCGCAGCCACTTGCCAAGGATTGGCGCGAACATATTCGTCCGCCGCCTGGCCGGCCGCACGCGTCTTCGCCATGGCGACCTCCTGCATTTCCGCGGCGCGAACGCCGGCGGCCTTCAGCGATTCCTCGGCCTTCGCCCGGACCCGCGCGATGCTCTGACCCGCTTCCCGCGCGGCCGCGCGACGGAGCTGCGCCACGTCCGCGGTCAGTACGTTGAGATCGGCCACCAGCTTGTCGGTATTGACCCGTTCGCCGTCGGCATTCGTGATTCTGCCCGTCGTTTCCATGTGCAATGAACCTCAGAAAATGAATTCGGTTGACGCGGATGCCGCCGGCGCACCGGCGCATTCGCACGGCGCACCGCACTGACATCGCGCGCGCGGCCCGCTGCAAGCGCCGCATCCATTGCCGACACGGCGCTCGCAGTCGGCCGCAGGCTTACAAGCTGCGTCGGCCGCTGATCAGGTTGACGAGGATCATGATGACCGCAACGACCAGGAGAATGTGGATGAAGCCTCCCATGGTGTAGGACGTGACGAGACCCAGGAGCCACAGGACGACCAGAACGACCGCAATCGTATACAGCATGGAGTTCACCTTTTTGTTGTCACAACTGCCGTTTGGCCGACGCGGGAATCCGCGTCATTCGACGAACCGTCGTCCGGCATCGACCCGTCCGGACGAAGCCCGCCACGATGTTGCGTGCGAGGCATCGGCGTCCTGACGTAATCGAAGAGTGAATCCGTTGCGCACCGACGTCTGTTCGGCAACGCACACGGTGGGAGACGGCCGCCGCGCATCATCGACGCCTGCCGTCAGGTGGTCGAAAGGGCGTCGGTCGCGCGTGGCCAACTCTCTGTGCGCTGGCAAACAGACCTGTCTCCGGGGCGTGGCTATCCTGACCTCTGCCTGCCCGCCGATTGCGCCCGTCGCGCAGCGGGTGCGCCGGACGGGTGACCGGTCGCACGATAGCTCTGCGCACCGGGAAGCACGTCCCGACGGCCGCGTCGGCAGCGCCCTCATCAGCATCATTCACGCCACCGAAAGCCCGCCATGCCCAAGACTTCCGTATTGACCGACGTTCCGACATTGCGCAAGCGCGCGCGCCAGAACATCGATGACGGCTCCGTCACTGCCGGCTATGCGGCGGACCGCAAGGCTGTGCTGAAGCTCCTCAACGACTCGCTGGCGACCGAACTCGTCTGCGTGCTGCGCTATCGCCGCCACCATTTCATGGCCCGCGGCATCCATTCACAGAGCGTGGCGCAGGAGTTTCTCGATCACTCGAACGAGGAGCAGGGGCACGCCGACGAGATCGCCGAACGCATCGTCCAGCTGGGCGGCGCACCGGATTTTGCACCGGACGGACTGTCCCGCCGCAGCCACGCCGAATACGTCGAGGGCAATTCACTGGCCGGAATGATGAGGGAGGATCTCGTCGCCGAGCGAATCGCGATCGACAGCTATCGCGACTTCATCCGCTACCTGGGTGACCAGGACCCGACCACGCGGCGAATGCTGGAAGGTATTCTTGCCGTCGAGGAGCAGCATGCGGACGAACTCGCCGACCTCCTCGTGGCGTTTCCCGCGGAAGAGGGCCACGCAAAGGCAACCTCCGCGAAATCGAAGTAGATGATCGTGCGCGGCATCGGCGAACCGGATCAAGGTGCGCCCGTTCGCCGCACGGCGGCGGCATCATGACCCGCGCAGGGGGGCGGGCCACCGCCGCAATCGCGCCAGCGCGCACGGTGATAGAGCCCGGCACGCCGGCAGCGGCATCCGCTCCGGCAGCGACTGCGCCGGCGCTTCAGGTCGATGCACGCGGGCTGGCGCTGGCGATCCTCGCCGCGCTCGGAGCCGTCTTCGCGCTGTCGTGGGCGCAGGCATTCGTGGTGCCGCTGATGGTCGGAATCGTCGTCGCTTACACACTGAGCCCGCTCGTCGGCTGGCTCGAGACGATCCGCATCCACCGCATCGCCGGCACGATCATCGTGATGGCGGGCGTGATCGGCGGGCTCGTCTTCGGTGCCTATTCGCTGCGCGGGGAAGTGCAGACCATCGTCGGGCAGTTGCCCGAGGCGGCGGCCAAGTTCGCCGCCGGGATCGAGCGCATGCAGCTCGGCCGGACCGGCAACCTGCAGAAGATGCAGGATGCCGCCACCGAGGTCGAAAAGGCGACGACGCAGGCGGTCGGCGGCGCTGCCGTCGCGCGCCAGCCCGCCACGCACGTCATCGTCGACGCGCCGAAGTTCAGGCTCGGCAGCTTCCTGTGGGAGAGCTCGCTTGGCGCATTGGGGGCGCTCAGCCAGGCCGCAATGGTGATCTTCCTGATCTTCTTTCTGCTGATCGGCGGCGACACGTTCAAGCGAAAGCTGGTGCGCCTCACCGGGCCGTCGCTTTCGAAGCGCAAGATCACCGTCAACATCCTCGACGACATCAACGGCTCGATCCAGAAATACATGTTCATGCTGCTGACGACCAATCTGCTCGTCGGGCTGATCAGCTGGGCTGCGTTTGCCTTCATCGGACTCGACAACGCCGGCGCGTGGGCGGCCGCCGCCGGGCTGCTGCACGTCGTTCCCTATCTCGGGCCCGCGGTCACGGCGGCCGCTGCCGGCATGGCGGCGTTCATGCAGTTCGAATCGTTCCCGATGGCAATTCTGGTCGCGGGCGCGTCGCTCGCCATCGCCACACTCGTCGGAACGTTCGTCACGACCTGGATGACCGGACGCATCGCGAACATGAGCCCCGCGGCGGTGTTCATCTCGCTGCTCTTCTGGGGCTGGCTGTGGGGCGTCTGGGGAATGCTCCTCAGCATTCCGATCATCGTCATCGTGAAGGTCGTCTCGGAGCACGTCGAGGAGCTGCACCCGCTCGCGGAAATGCTCGGCGATTGACGCGTCTGGCAGCGTGACACGGGCAACGCCTGCGCCGATCCGCCGGTCGCACACGCGCCGAGCAATCGCCCGTCGTCACGCGTCCCGACGCGTCGCAACAAAGGGAACATGCACGTGGCAACAGGCAGCGCGTCGATCTTCGGACACCTGACCCAGTTCCGGGCGCTGTTGCGCACCGGTGGTCTCGGCGAGAAGACGCGCGCCGAGGAGCTTCCGCTTCGGTCTGAGCTCTTCAGCGCCGATCAGATGGAGCGCTACGGCAGTGTTCTCGCAGCGACTCACCGTCTGACGCCGCGGCACGAGCGCGACCGGCTGCTTCCCCGCCTCGCCGCGAACGAGGCGGTGCTGGTGGACGTCTGCAGGCGCCTGACGGCCGCCGTGACGGCCAATCACCGGATCACTCCGGCAGGCGAATGGCTGCTCGACAACTTCCACCTGATCGAGGAGCAGATCGGCACCGCCAAGCGCCACCTGCCACGCGGCTACAGTCGCGAGCTGCCGCGCCTCGTCTCCGGCCCCTCTGCCGGGCTTCCCCGCGTGTACGACATCGCGCAGGAAGCGATCTCGCATGGCGACGGACGCGTCGACGCCGACAGCCTCCGGCGTTTCGTCTGCGCGTACCAATCCGTGATGACGCTGAAGCTGGGCGAGCTCTGGGCGATTCCGATCATGCTGCGGCTTGCGCTGATCGAGAACCTGAGGCGCGTCGGCGTCCGCGTCGCCGCAGGCCGGGCCGAGCGCGACCTCGCCAACGTCTGGGCCGACCGGATGATGGAAACCGCCGAGCGGCATCCCAAGGGCCTCATCCTCGTCATTGCCGACATGGCGCGATCGAATCCGCCGATCGGCAGCGCCTTCGTCGCGGAGCTTGCGCGTCGATTGCAGGGGCAGAGCGCGGCACTGGCGCTCGCGCTGACATGGATCGAGCAGCACCTCGCGGAGTCGCACCGGACCATCGAGCAGTCGGTTCAGGCGGAAAATCAGCAGCAGGCCGCAGACCAGGTGTCGATCAGCAACAGCATCGGCAGCCTGCGGTTTCTCGGCGCCATCGACTGGCAGGATTTCGTCGAGTCGATCAGCGACGCCGAGCGGATCCTGCGCCAGGACCCGGCCGGCGTGTACGCCGCGATGGCGTTCGCGACGCGCGACCGCTATCGTCACGCGATCGAGCGCATCGCACGACAGGGCCGGCTGGCGGAGCCCGAGGTCGCCGCAAGGGCGATCGAGCTCGCGCGGAGCCGGCACGCCGCGAATGCGAGCGATCGCGCGGCGCACGTCGGGTTCTACCTGACCGATGCCGGGCTGATCGCGCTCGAACATGCCGCCGCCGTGAGGGTCTCTTTCGGTCGTCGCCTGCGCGATGTCGGGAAGCGATACGCGCTGACCTTCTATCTCGGCGCGATCGCCGCAATCGTCGCGGCGATCGTCGCAGGGCTTGCCGTTCACACCGATCGGGCCGGCGCGGACAGCGCGACCCTGGCAATCGTCATCGTGCTCGTGCTGATTGCTTCGAGCCAGGTGGCCGTGGGCGTGGTCAACTGGCTCGCCACGCTGCTGGTGACGCCGCGGCCGCTGCCGCGGATGGATTTCTCGAAGGGCATCGCGGCGGAGGCGCGCACACTGGTGGTGATTCCAACGATGCTCGGAAGCGCCGAAGGCATCGAAGCGCTGGTCGGAGCCCTCGAAGTCCGGTTCCTCGCCAATCGCGACGCGCACCTTCATTTCGCTCTGTTGACCGATTTTCCGGACGCGCCGGAGGAATCGCTCGCAGGGGACGCCGCGCTGCTGCAGCTCGCCGCGACACGCATCGGCGAGCTCAACGCGAAATACCGCGACACCGGACCGCCCGCGCCCGGCAACCCTGGCCCCGACGACACGGCAAGCGGCGGCGGCGCCAGGGCCGATGCATTCCACCTCTTTCACCGAGCGCGCGTCTGGAATGCGGAGGCCCGTGTGTGGATGGGCCGCGAGCGAAAGCGCGGCAAGCTCTCGGACCTCAACGCCTTCCTGCGCGGCGCCGGGCCGAACGGCTTCGCCCTGATCGTCGGTGCGACGCCGATCCTCGCACAGGTGAAATACGTGATCACGCTCGACACGGACACGCTGCTGCCGCGCGACGCGGCGCGGGAAATCGTCGGCACGATGGCGCATCCGCTGAATGCGCCGTGCTTCGACCGGTCCGAAATGCACCCGGAACGCGAAGTCGTCGTCTCCGGCTATGGAATCCTGCAGCCGCGCGTGTCGGTCAGCCTGCCGGGCACCAACCGCTCGCATTACGCCCGCCTCAACGGCGGAGACGCCGGCATCGACCCCTACACGCGCGCCGTGTCGGACGTGTATCAGGACGTCTTCGGCGAAGGCTCGTTCATCGGCAAGGGGATCTACGACGTCGATGCGTTCGAGCGCGCGCTGAAGGACCGCTTTCCCGCGAACCGCGTGCTGAGCCACGATCTGCTCGAGGGATGCTACGCGCGCGCCGGCCTCCTCAGCGACGCCGAGCTCTACGAGGAGAATCCGGCGCGCTACAGCGCCGACGTCGCCCGCCGCAGGCGCTGGATCCGCGGCGACTGGCAGCTCGCCGGATGGCTGCGGCGCAATGTGCGCGGCGCAGACGGCGGCCGCGAACCCAATCCGCTCTCGATGCTGTCGCAATGGAAGCTCGTCGACAACCTGCGCCGGAGCCTCGTTCCCGCCGCGCTGACGGCCTTGCTGCTGATGGGATGGACAGTGCTCGCGCCGGCGTGGCTGTGGACACTCGTCGTCGTCGGGATTCTCGCGGCGCCGGTCCTGATTGCGGCGATCTCCGATCTCGCCGGCAAGCCGGCGGAACTCCCGATCCGGCAACATCTCGCCGGGGTCGCACGCACGACGCGCCGTCATCTCGCGCAGGCGCTGCTCACCCTCGCCTTCCTTCCGTACGAGGCCTACTACTGTCTCGACGCGATCCTGCGCACCATCGGCCGGATGCTCGTGACCGGCCGCCGGCTGCTCGAATGGAATCCGTCGGGCGACGAGAGCATCGCGCTCGACCGGCACGACCGCACCGGCGTCGCCGCATCGTATCGCGCGATGATGAGCGCGCCCGTCATCGCCGTGCTCGGCGCCGCCTGCATCGTGGTCACCCATTTCGCCGCGCTGATGATCGCGGGCCCGATCCTGCTGTTATGGGGCGCGGCACCCGCCATCGCGTGGTGGGTCAGCCGGCCGATTCCGCGCAGGCGGGCCACGCTGTCCGGCGACCAGGTCGAATTCCTGCGCAAGTTCGCGCGCCGGACCTGGGCCTATTTCGAGACCTGCGTCGGGCCGGCCGACCATTGGCTGCCGCCCGACAATCTGCAGGAGCATCCTGCCGAGGTCGTCGCGCACCGGACTTCGCCCACCAACATGGGGCTTGCGCTGCTCGCGAATCTGGCCGCCTACGACTTCGGATATCTGCCGTCGGACCAGCTCGTCGCGCGCACGGCGGACGCGCTCGGCACGATGGAATCGCTGGAACGGCACCGCGGGCACTTCTACAACTGGTACGACACGCAGACGAAACTGCCGCTCTCCCCGCGCTACGTTTCGACGGTCGACAGCGGCAACCTCGTCGGGCATCTGCTGACATTGCGACCGGGACTCGCGGCGCTGGGCGATGCGCCGGTGCTGCATCCGCGGTGGCAGGACGGCCTGACCGACACGTTGCGGATACTGGTCGACGTGGCCGGCAAGGAAATGCCGGACACCGTTGCGTCGTTCGCAAAGGCGCTCGCATGGGCCGCCGCCGCGCGACCCGGCACGCTTGCCGAGGCCTGGTCGCATCTGGAGGCGCTCGCGGCGGGTGCGACCGACGTGGCGGCGCGTCTCGCCACCGGCGATTCCGCAGCGCCGGACTCCGAAGCCGCGTTCTGGTCGGCGGCCCTCGCCCGCCAATGCGCGGCATGGCGCGATCACCTGATCTTCGTTGCGCCGTGGCTCGCGCTGCCGGCGCCCGGACGGACCGACACCGATCCTGCGTTCGCCGGCGGCATTCCGACGCTGCGCGAGATCGCCGCGCTCGCGGGCCGCGAGGCGCCGGAGCGGCGCGAGGACATCCGGCCGCTCGTCACGCAGGGTGCTGCGCGCGCGGCGGCGCGCCTCGCCGAAATCGAGGCGCTCGTGCTCCGCGCCAACGCACTGACCGTCATCGACTACGACTTCCTGTTCGACAAGGTCCGCCGGCAGTTCGTCATCGGATGCAATGTCGCCGAACGTCGCTGCGATGCGAGCTACTACGACCTGCTTGCCTCCGAGGCTCGGCTCTGCAGCTTCATCGCGATCGCGCAGGGCAAGCTGCCGCAGGAGAGCTGGTTCGCGCTCGGCCGGCTGCTCACTTCGACGGGTGGGGAGCCGGTCCTGCTGTCTTGGAGCGGCTCGATGTTCGAATACCTGATGCCGCTGCTCGTGATGCCGACCTACGAGAACACGCTGCTGGATCAGACGTATGCGGCCGCCGTGCAGCGGCAGATCGAATACGGCAACCAGCGCGGCGTGCCGTGGGGCATGTCGGAGTCCGGCTACAACGCAGTCGACGCCGATCTCAACTATCAATACCGCGCGTTCGGCGTTCCGGGACTCGGCCTGAAGCGCGGGCTCGGCGAGGATCTGGTCGTCGCGCCCTACGCTTCCGCGCTCGCGCTGATGGTCGCGCCCCGCGAGGCGTGCCAGAACCTGCAGCGGCTCGCCGCCGTAGGATTGCAGGGCCGGCTCGGCCTGCACGAGGCCATCGATTACACGCCGTCGCGGCAGCGCCGCGGCGCGACGCACACGGTGGTGCGCTCCTACATGGCGCACCATCAGGCAATGAGCTTTCTGTCCTGCGCCTACGCACTCCTCGGTCGGCCGATGCAAAGGCGCTTCGAGGCGGACCCGCTGCTGCAGGCGACGCTGCTGCTGCTGCAGGAGCGCGTACCGCGGGCGACGCTCTTCCAGTCGAGCGCGACCGACCTGTCCTATCTGCGCGCAGCGGGCAGCGGCCTCGAAGCGCCCGTGCGCGTGCTGTCGACGCCGGACACGAGGACTCCGGAAGTGCAGCTGCTGTCGAACGGGCGCTACCACGTGATGGTCACGAACGCCGGCGGCGGGAGCAGCCGCTGGAAGGACCTCGCCGTGACGCGCTGGCGCGAGGACGGCACCTCCGACGACTGGGGCAGCTTCTGCTATCTGCGCGATATCGCGAGCGGGTCGTTCTGGTCGACCGCGCATCAGCCGACGCTGCGCCGCGCCGAGCACTACAAGGCGATCTTCTCCGAAGGCCGGGCCGAATTCCGCCGCCGCGACGGCGATTTCGACACACACACGGAGATCGTCGTCTCGCCCGAAGACGACATCGAAGTGCGGCGCGTGCGCATAACCAACCGGTCGCGAGCGGCGAAGAGCATCGAGGTCACGAGCTACGCGGAGGTGGTGCTCGCGCCGGCAGCCGCCGATGCGCTGCATCCGGCGTTCAGCAACCTCTTCGTGCAGACCGAAATCCTGCCGGGCCGCGACGCCATCCTGTGCACGCGCCGTCCGCGCTCGCAGGACGAGCCCGTGCCGTGGATGTTCCATCTGATGTCGGTGCACGGCGCACAGGCGCCGGATATTTCGTTCGAGACCGATCGCATGCGCTTTCTCGGTCGCGGCGGTTCGGTCACGGCGCCGCTCGCGATGACCGATCCCGGTCCGTTGTCGGGAACCGCGGGATCGGTGCTCGACCCCGTCGTCGCGATCCGCCGGCGCGTGACGATCGACGCCGGCGAGATGGTGACGATCGACCTCGTCTTCGGCGCCGCCGAAACGCGCGACGCGGTGCTGCATCTCGTCGACAAGTACCAGGACCGCAGCCTCACCGACCGCGTCTTCGAGCTCACGTGGACGCACAGCCAGGTGGTGCTACGGCAGCTCAACGTCACCGAAGCCGATTCGCAGCTCTATGCGCGCCTCGCGAGCTCGGTGATTTACGCCAATGCGTCGCTGCGCGCCGCCGCCGGCGTGCTCGTCGGCAACCGGCGCGGGCAGTCCGGTCTCTGGGGCTACGCGATCTCGGGCGATCTTCCCATCGTCCTGCTGCAGATCGCCGACGCGGCGAACATCGAGCTCGTGCGCCAGCTCGTGCAGGCCCACGCGTACTGGCGCCTCAAGGGGCTGGCGGTCGACCTCGTGATCTGGAACGAGGATCACGACGGCTATCGGCAGCGGCTGCAGGAACAGATCATGGGCCTCATTGCGGCGGGCGTCGAAGCGCAGGTCGTCGACCGTCCCGGCGGCATCTTCGTGCGCCATGCCGAGCAGATCGCGTCGGAGGACCGCGTGCTGTTCCAGTCGGTGGCGCGCGCGATCATCACGGACAGCCGCGGCAGTCTCGCCGATCAGATCAATCGGCGTCCCGGCGCGGAAGTTCGAACGCCGCAGCTCGTCGCGACGCGCGTGCATCGGCGGGCAGCGCAGGCGGACACTCCTGTGGCGGAGCGCGGGCTGATGCTCGACAACGGCACCGGAGGCTTCTCGCCGGACGGACGCGAGTACGTGATCGCACCGGCTGCGGGCGCCATGACGCCGGCGCCCTGGGTGAACGTGATCGCGAATCCGCGGTTCGGCACCGTGGTATCGGAAGCCGGGCTCGGCTACACGTGGAGCGAGAACGCCCATCTCTACCGGCTCACGCCGTGGCACAACGATTCCGTGCGCGGGTCCTGCGGCGAAGCGCTGTACCTGCGCGACGAGGAATCGGGCCACTTCTGGTCGCCCACGTCGTTTCCCCGCGGCGGCACCGGTCCGTACGTCACGCGCCACGGCTTCGGCTACAGCGTCTTCGTGCACACGGAAGACGGCATTCGCACGGAGCTCACCGTGTTCGCGGCGCTCGACGCGGCGGTGAAATTCTGGGTGCTGAAGGTGGACAACGAGTCCGGGCGCGCGCGGCAGATCTCGGCGACCGGCTATGTCGAATGGGTGCTGGGCGATCTGCGCGCGACATCCGCGATGCATGTGACGACGGAGATCGATGCGCGCAGCGGCGCGCTTTATGCGCGCAACCGGTTCAACAACGAGTTCGCGGATTGGGTCGCCTTCTTCGACGTCGACACTCCGGCGCGCAGCGCCACCTGCGACCGCACGGAATTTCTCGGCCGCAACGGCACGATGGCGGACCCTGCCGCGATGCGCCGAACCCGCCTGTCCGGCAAGGCCGGCGCCGCGATGGATCCCTGCGCGGCGATCCAGGTGCCTTTCGACCTCGGCGTCGGACAGTCGCGCGAGATCGTGTTCCGGCTGGGCGCGGCGGACAGCAGCGAGGCGGCGGCCGCGCTGACGCATCGTTCGCGGGGGTCCGCGGCCGCCAGCGAAGCGCTCGAAACAGTGGTGGCGCACTGGCGGCACGTGCTGTCCGCGGTGCAGGTGCAAACACCCGACCCCGCGCTCGACGTGCTCGCCAACGGCTGGCTCATCTACCAGACGATCGCGTGCCGGCTCTGGGGGCGCAGCGGCGATTACCAGTCCGGCGGTGCCTTCGGATTCCGCGACCAGCTGCAGGATGTGATGGCGCTGATCCATGCTGCGCCCGCCCTCGCGCGGGCGCAAGTCGTGCTCGCCGCCAGCCGGCAGTTCGCCGAGGGCGACGTCCAGCACTGGTGGCATCCGCCGGCAGGACGCGGCGTGCGCACGCGCTGCTCGGACGACTATCTGTGGCTGCCGCTGGCAGCGTCCCGCTACGTCCTCACGACGGGCGACGCCACGGTTCTCGACGAAACCGCCTACTTCCTCGACGGACGCGCCATCAAGGCGGAGGACGATTCGTACTACGACCTGCCCGGACGCTCGGACGAGCGCCGCACCGTCTACGAGCATTGCGTGCGCGCGATTGCGCACGGCCTCACATTCGGCGTGCACGGACTCCCGCTGATGGGATCCGGCGACTGGAACGACGGGATGAATCTGGTCGGCCGGGAAGGCCGCGGCGAAAGCGTCTGGCTCGCGTTCTTCCTCTGTCACGTGCAGGACGAATTCGCGAAGGTGGCGCGCATGCGCGGCGACGCCGCGTTCGCCGATCGCTGCATTTCGGAAGCGCGGGCGCTGCGCGCGCGGATCGAGCTGGGCGCGTGGGACGGCGAATGGTACCGGCGCGCCTATTTCGACGACGGCACGCCGCTCGGCTCGGCCGGCAACGCGGAATGCCAGATCGATTCCGTCGCGCAAAGCTGGTCGGTGCTCGCGAGCGCCGACAATGTCCCGCATTCACGACAGGCGATGGATGCGGTGTACCGTCGGCTGGTGCGCCGCGACCACCAGCTCGTCCAGCTGCTCGATCCGCCGTTCGACAAATCGGGACTCGATCCCGGATACATCCGCGGCTACGTCCCCGGCGCGCGCGAGAACGGCGGCCAGTACACGCACGGCGCGATCTGGGCGGCGATGGCCTATGCCGCGCTTGGCGATGCGAAGCGCGCGTGGGAACTCACGGGAATGATCAATCCGGTCAATCACGCCCGGACCGCAGAGGGATCGGCGACGTACAAGGTGGAACCCTACGTCGTCGCCGCCGACGTGCACGCGCGCGCGCCGCACGCGGGCCGGGGCGGCTGGACCTGGTACACCGGATCGGCGGGATGGATGTACCGGCTCATCGTCGAGTCGCTGCTGGGATTGCGGCTCGACGTCGACCGCCTTCATTTCGCCCCATGCATGCCGGCCGCATGGACGGAATTCACGCTGCAGTACCGGTATCGCGAGACCATGTATCACATCGTCGTGCGGCAGCGCGCGGTCGGCACCGGGCCGATGGGGACGGCGGGTGTCACGGTCGACGGGGTTGCGCAACAGGATGCGTTCGTGCGTCTCGTCGACGACCACGCAGACCATCATGTCGAGGTGCGCGTCGAGGCTGCCGCGGCGCCCGCCGCGTTGACCGCAGTCGCTGCCGACTAGCTGCTCGTTCCCGGCGCGACGTTCGCAATCCAGAGTCGTTCCATCGCCGTTCGTTCCATTGCGAGCGGCGCCCGGCGACGGAGCCACGCCAAGCGATGACGCACGTGCCCGCGCCACTCATGGTTTCGCGAGCGTGGCCAAAGTGTGCCGCGCGATCATCAGTTCCTCGTTGGTCGGTATTACCCACCCGGAGACGGCGCTGGACGCCGTCGTAATCCGCGGACCTGCGACCTCATTGGCCTCAGCGTCGACCTCGACACCCAGCCACGCTGCGTCACGGCAGACGCGCTCGCGCAGGCTTCGGCTGTTCTCGCCGATCCCGGCGGTGAACACGATCGCGTCGAGGCCGCCCAGCGCCGCCGTGAGCGACCCCATTTCGCGCCCGATCCGGTAGACGAAAAGATCGATTGCCGCCTTCGCCGCCGGATCGGCGCTCGCCTCCAGCGTCCGCATGTCGCTCGAGATGCCGGAGACGCCGAGGAGGCCGGATTGCTCGTAAATGAGCGTCTCGATCGAGCGCACATTCATGCCGAGCTCGTCCATCAGGTACAGCATGACGCCCGGATCGAGATCGCCGCAGCGCGTGCCCATCGGCAGCCCATCGACAGCGGTGAATCCCATCGTGCTCGCGACGCTGTGTCCGCCGGCGATCGCGCACATGCTGGCGCCGTTGCCGAGATGGAGCACGATTGTGCGACCCGTCGCGGCGCGCGCGTCGTAATGCGGCATTGCCTGCGCGATGTATTCGTAGGACAGCCCGTGAAAGCCGTACCGTCGCACGCCGCGGTCCGTGATCGCCTTCGGCAGCGCGAATGCCTGCGCAACGTGCGCCTGTCCGCGGTGGAACGCCGTGTCGAAGCACGCGACCTGGGGCAGTGTCGGCGCGCGCTCGAGCAGCGCCCTGATCGGTGCCAGATTGTGCGGCTGGTGCAGCGGCGCCAGCGGAATGAGTCTCTCGAGCGCGGCAAGGATCGTCGCGTCAACACGAACCGGCTTGCTGTAGGCGAGCCCGCCATGCACCACCCGGTGGCCGACGGCCATGAGGCGATGCCCGGGAAACCGGCTGTGCAGGAACGAGAGCAGGTGGTCGAGCGCGCCCTCGTGTCCGAGCGACGCGCCGTCGCCCCACGCCCTTTCGGCGATCACTTGTCCGTCGGCGCCGGCGGCGGAGAATCGCGGTGCCGTGAACAATGCCTCGGTCTGCCCGCGGGCCACGAGAGCGAGTTCGCCGCCCGAGACGGCGAACAGCGAAAACTTGATGCTCGACGAGCCGGCGTTGATGACGGCTATGGCGTTCATCGCATCAGATTCGCGCATGGTCCGCCGATTTGCGACGGCACTTAAGGCCCTGCAGGGCACCGATCGTCACGGAGGCGCCCTCCCCCCGGCGCAATTGGTGTGTCGCGTCGCCACCTCTGGATTATCGCTCGAACTTCGGGCTGATGAGATTCTCGAACGAGAAGACCTCATCCCATTTGTCCTGCGTCAACAGCTTGCGCTCGATGACGACGATCTGATGCAGCGACTTGCCCGATTCGTAGCCTTCACGCGCAATCTCGGCACATTGCCTGTAGCCGAGCGAGGGCTTGAGCACGGTGACGATGCCGAGCGAGTTCAGCACCATGTCGCGGGTATGCTCGGCGTTGGCCGTGATCCCGTCGACACAGTTGACGCGAAGGCTGTCGACCGCGTTCTCCATCGTCGCGATCGACGTGAAAAGCGCGAACGTGATGACGGGCTCCATCACGTTGAGCTGCAGCTGGCCCGCCGAGGCCGCGAGCGTGACCGTAAGATCGAGTCCGATCACGAGGAAGCCCACCTGATTGACGACTTCGGGGATCACCGGGTTGACCTTGCCGGGCATGATGGAGCTGCCCGGTTGCATTTGCGGCAGATGGATCTCGTTGAAGCCGCAGCGCGGGCCTGACGCCAGCAGGCGGATGTCGTTGCAGATCTTCGTGAGCTTCGCCGAGGTCCGCTTCAGCACACCCGACAGCAGCACATACGCACCGGTGTCGGACGTCGCTTCGATCAGGTCGCCGGCAAGCATGAACGTGCGGCCGGTGAGCTCGGACAGGTATTTGGTGGCCAGCATGGGGTAGCCGGGCGCCGCGGTAACGGTTGTGCCGATGGCCGTCGCGCCGAGGTTGATCTCGTGCAGGAACGCCCGCACTTCGAGGATCCGCTGCACTTCCTCGCCGAGCGTCGTGCCCCAGCCGTGGAACTCCTGTCCCAGCGACATCGGCACCGCGTCCTGCAGGTGCGTGCGGCCCATCTTGAGCACCCGGTCGAATTCGCGGCCCTTCGCGAAGAACGCTTCCTGCAGTTTCCGCAGCGCCTCCGTGTAGCTGTCGAGCCGCAGGATCAGTGCGAGGCGGAATGCGGTCGGGTAGATGTCGTTGGTCGACTGGCCGAAGTTCACGTGGTCGTTCGGGCTGACGATTTCGTATTCGCCCTTGCGATGTCCGAGCGCCTCGAGCGCGAGATTTGCGATCACCTCGTTCGCATTCATGTTGGTCGACGTGCCGGCGCCGCCCTGGATGAAGTCGGTGACGAACTGGCTGCGCATCTCGCCTGCGATCAGCCGATCGCAGGCGCCGGCGATCGCATTCGCGACAATCGGGTCCAGCACGCCGAGGTCGCGGTTCGCGAGTGCAGCGGCCTTCTTGACGTAGCCGAATGCCTTGACGAAATTGGGCTCCAGCGACATCGGGATGCCCGTGATGTGGAAGTTCTCCTTGGCGCGCTGCGTCTGCACGCCGTAGTACGCGTCGCCCGGGATCTCCTTCTGCCCGAGAAAGTCCCGCTCAATCCGGGTTGCGGTGGCATCCATCGCGAGTCTCCTTTGTCCGAACGGCCGCGCCGGTCGTTCCGGTCGTTCCGGTCAGTAGCGTTCGGGCACGTACTTGAACGGAATATCGACGGCCTTGTAATACCCGATCCTGCGCTTGGGCAGCTTGACATTCGCGGTCGGCGTGTCCTTGTACGGCACGTGCTTCAGCAGGTGGCTGATCACATTGAGCCGAACGCGCTTCTTGTCCTCCGAGCGCGCGACGAACCACGGTGCCCACGGCGTATCGGTGGCAGCGAACATCTCGTCGCGCGCCTTCGTGTAGTCATCCCAGCGATCGTAGGACTTGAGGTCCATCGGCGAGAGCTTCCACGTCTTGCGGCCGTCGCCGATCCGCGCCCGGAGCCGCCGCGTCTGCTCCTCGGGGCTCACTTCAAGCCAGTATTTGAGGAGGATGATTCCCGAATTGAGCATCAGCTGCTCGAACGCTGGAATCATCTTGAGGAAGCCCCGCGCCTGCTCCTCGGTGCAGAAGCCCATCACGCGCTCGACGCCCGCGCGGTTGTACCAGCTGCGGTCGAAGATCACGACCTCCCCGGCAGCCGGGAAATGCGGCAGGTACCGCTGCGCGTACATCTGGGTCTTCTCGCGCTCGGTCGGCGCGGGGAGCGCGACCACGCGAAATACGCGCGGGCTCACGCGCTCCGTGATCGCCTTGATCGTGCCGCCCTTGCCGGCACCATCTCGGCCCTCGAAGACGATGCAGACCTTGAGACCCTTGTGCACGACCCACTGCTGCAGCCTGACGAGCTCGACGTGCAGCTTCTTCAGCTCGCGCTCGTAGTCCTTGCCGGAAAGCCTTGCGTCCGGATCCGGACCGTGTGATTTGACGGGCATGCCCTTCCCGGCGGCGCCGTTCGCCTTGCCGGCGTCCGCGCGTTTGTCAGCCTTGCGTTTTCTCGTCATCTGCATCTCCATCGATTCCAGCTTCCCGGACAAAAGCCGTGTCGCAGCGCCTCGGCGAATGCGCGATGCGGACGCCCGCCTCGCCGGTGCGGGGAGCGGGTCATGAACACAGTGAAAGGATTTTCCGGCGGTCGGAAGACTTCACTGCGTCGCAACGGCTCCCGTGAGGGGCGGCAGGTCGAAGCCGCCGCCGAGCGCGAGATACAGGTTGATGCGCTGCGCGAGACGCTCGGTCTGCACGCGCAGGAGCGCGATGCGGACCGAATACAGCGCGAGCTGGTTTTGCTCGACGGCGCGAAGATCCGTGCTGCCCACCCGATACTGGATCTGGGCGAGCTCGACCGCGCGCGCGCTGTCGCGAACAGTCGCCGCCAGAATGGACTCGCGGTCGCGCAGGGCGCTCTCGGCGGCCAGCGCGTTCTCGACCTCGCCAAATGCGCGCTGCCCGGCGCGCGCGTAGTCGGCAACCGCCTGCTTCTGCTCGGCGGAGCGGATTTCGACCTGCGCCTGCAGCGCGCCGCCCTGATAGATCGGCGCGATCAGGTTCGCGCCGAAGCTCCAGATGGGATTGCTCGTGTCCTTCAGCACGATCAGCTCGCTCGAAACGCTGCTGCCGCCGGCGGTCAGGCTGATGCGCGGCAATTGCGCCGCGCGCGCTTCGCCGACGCGGTCGAATGCGGCGGCCACGCGACGCTCGGCCGCGATCACGTCGGGCCGGCGCTCGAGCAGCTGCGACGGCACGCCGACGGGGACCGGCGCCGGCACCGGCGAGAGATGCGGCGGAACTGCGAGCTCCGCCGCCGGATAGCGTCCGAGCAGGAGCTCGAGGGCGCGCAGCGCGTTCGCGCGCGCGAGCTCGATCTGCCGCAGATTGTCGCGATACGTGCCGACGTTGACGCGCGCTTCCGCGAGCGCCTGCTCGTTGCCGTTGCCGACGCGCAGACGGTCCGAGGCGATGCGCTGCAGCTCCTCCGCGGAATGCAGCGCGTCCAGCGCGATCCCGCGCTGGATACCGGCCTCGATCGCCATGAACCAGCTCTTCGCCACCATGGCCGCGAGCGATTGCCGTGCATACGCATAGTCGGCCGCGACCGCAGCGGACTGCGCTTGCGCCGCCGCGCTGCCATAGCGCAGGCGCCCCCAAACGTCGAGCTCGAGCGACGCATTGAGCCACACGCCGTCGAGTCCACCGCTGCCGCCCGACTTGCCGCCGGTCATCCCGAGGACGCCCACCGACGGCAGCATCGAGCCGCCCGCGACCTTAACGTAACCCTCGGCCTGTTCGACGCGCGCCGCCGCCACCTGCAGATCGGCGTTGTACGAGATCGCCTCGGCCACCAGCGCCGCCAGCATGGGATCGTCGAACGACGCGAGCCAGCGGTCGGGCACAGGCGCGGGCGCGCCGCTGCCCGCCTTCCATGCGGCCGGCACCGTCGTGTGCGGCATCGCATCCTTCTGCAACTCGCCCGCCGTTGGCGGCGGATTGAGCGCGCAGCCGACGAGCGCGCACGCGAGCGCAGTCGCAGTGCCGATCCAAAGGAGATTGCGGAAGTGCATCAATGCAGCTTCAGGATGAGGTAGTTCGTGATCGAGCCGACGCGCAGGATCACCTTGCGCACGACATGGATCGCCGCGAGATGATCGGTGTAGATGGCGCCGTCGCCTGCTGCACCGGCGGCGAGAAACAGCGCGCGATCCTGCGGCGCGACGTCGAACTTCACCGGAAACCGCCCGGGAACCATCGGAAACGTCCCCGTCTGCGGCAGCACTCCGGATTGCGCGACCTGCCCCTGTCCCTGCGCCCAGACGATCGAGTCGACCTTCGCCTTGATGATTCTTCCGGGATACATGTTGAGCGCGATCTCGACCTCGTCGCCCGGCACCACGACGGTGAGCTCGTTCTGCTGGAAGAGCCCGATCACCTGATAGGTCTCTTCGACAAAGCTCATCGCCGGCGCGACCGGGAAAGCGGTCACGAACGAGCCCGGCCGCAATTGGACGTTGATCGCGTAGCCGTCGGCCGGCGCATACACCGACGTCTGGTCGAGATTCCACTGCGCATTCGCGAGATCCGAACGGCTGAGATCGACCTGCGCCTTCGCCGTCGCGAGCTGCGCGCGCGCGCCGGCCACCGACGCCTGCTCGCCGTTCACCTGGCCGGAAAGCTTCTGTGACACCTGTGCCTCGTTCGCCGCCGCGGTCGCGATCTGGCCTTCCAGCTCGGTCACGTTGGCCTCGGCCTGCTCCAGCGCGAAGCGATCGCCGGCGCCGGTGGCGACCAGTTCACGGTTCTGCCTCACGCGGAGCCGCGCGAGTTCGAGCCGCGGTTGCAACGAAGCGACCTGTCCGCTGGCGGACTTCAGCTGTTCCTGCAGCTGCCGCGCACCGGCGGACGCATCGACCAGTCCCGCACCGGCCTGCGCGAACTTGGCCTCGTCGGCGGCGAGCTTTGCCTTCGCGGCGTTGAACTCGTTCTGGTATTGCGTCGGGTCGATGCGAAAGAGGAGTTCACCCTTCTTCACCAGCCGGTTCGGGTCGACCGGCACCTCGGTGACGCGCCCCCGGACCTGCGGGATCACCTGCACCACGTACTTGATGACGCGGACGTCGTTGGTCGACGGCGCGACAACATTGAGCGTGAGGATCATCGCGGCCATCGCGACGATCGGAATGATGACGACGGTCACCTGCCACGCGGTGTTCCAGGGCAGCCACTTGAACTTGATGAAGATGAGCCATACGAAGAACGCATAGATCCCGAGCAGAAGGGCTTCCATCAGGCGCTCCCGCCTTGCGCGCCGGCAACAGGCGTCGCGGTCGCGGTCGCGGCCAGGTCGCGCCGCAGCGCCTGCAGCGTCGGCGGCAGGTTGCCTTTCTTCGCCATCGCGTCGAGCTCGTCGCGCAAGTGCGCGATCTCGTGCTGCAGGAGCTCGCCCGATTCGGCCTTTTCTCCCATCTCGCTGAAATAATCCTCGTGCTTGTCGGTCCCGTAGGCCATCTGGTGCGCGACCGGCTTCGTATAGGCCCAGAGCCAGGCGAGCGGCCAGAGCAATCCGCCGAACAGCAGCGACAGCAGGCACAATGTGTGGATCGCGTCCTTCTGCGGATGATGTCGCCGCTCGGCGATCTTCTCCGGCATCACGTGCACGAGCCAGAACAGGATGACGACCCCGATCGGGACCGCGACCAGCACGAACCACGCGATGACGGTCGCCATCGAATCCATCAGCTCGGGGGGCAGGAACGACGCCTGCGCGGCCGAGGGCAGTGCGACGGCGCCGACGGCGGCGGCAACGGCCGCGACAATTCGCGCGACAATTCGGGAACAGGCTCGGACGGTCATCGGAATGTGGTCTCCGGCGCAGACGTGGCGCACTCGCGACTAGAGGTGGATGGCTCGCCGACGGGAATCCCAGCGGCCGGGCGTCGATTATAGCGCAGCGAAAAAGGGACACCGCCCCGGGGCCGTGCAATCGACAAAGCCCGGCAACTGCGGTAAAAAGTCGCTCCAGCGAGTTGCGCGTCCGATGCAGCCGCGCCCGCCCTGCCCCCCGGGTTCTTTCGCCAAGAGTCGCCAATGAAGATCATGAGACTTCCCGCGCGTGCCGCGCGCGCCCTGCCGCTGGCGCTTGCGGTGGCCGCCGCCCTGCTGGTCGCCGCCGGCTGCGGCAAGGAGCAGAAGAAGGATGCGGGACGCCCGCCCGTCGAGGTCACGGTGCTGACGATCGCGCCGCGCGACGTGCCGGTCAGCTCCGTGTTCGTCGCGCAGACGCAGAGCTCGCAGGCGGTCAGCATCGCGGCGCGCGTGTCCGGCTTCCTCGACAAGCGCGTCTACACCGAGGGCGCGGTCGTCAAGGCGGGACAGGTGCTGTTCCGGATGGACCCGAAGCCGTTCCAGGCTCAGGTCGACGCGGCCGCCGCCGCGCTGCAGCGCAACCAGGCGGCGAACGACGTCGCGAAGGCCAACCTCGCGCGCATCAAGCCGCTCGCGCAGCAGAACGCGCTGTCGCAGAAGGATCTCGACGACGCGCAGGGACAGTACGAGCAGACCGCCGCCGCCGTCGCCCAGTCGAAGGCGCAGCTCGAGTCGGCGCAGCTCGATCTTTCCTATTGCACGATCGTTTCGCCGGTCGACGGCGTCAGCAGCTTCGCCGCGGTCGCCGACGGCACGTACGTCAATCCGCAGAACAGCCAGCTCACGACGGTGTCGGTGCTGACGCCGATGTGGATCAACTTCAGCATCTCCGAGAACGAGATGGAGCGCATCCGCAGCGAAGCGCAGAAGGGCCTGCTGACGCTTCCCGCGGATCGCCAGTTCGTCGTCGAGATCCAGCTGGTCGACGGCTCGATGTTTCCGTACACCGGCAAGATCACGTTCGCCGACCCGTCGTACAACTCGCAGACGGGCACGTTCCTGATCCGCGCGACGGTCGACAACCCGAAGGGCGTGCTGCGCCCCAACCAGTACGTCCGCACGATCCTGCGCGGCGCGAGCCGCCCGAACGCCATCGTCGTCCCGCAGCGCGCCGTGCAGCAGGGCGGCAAGGGCCACTACGTCTGGGTCGTCACGAAGGACAGCAAGGCCGAGCAGCGCCCGGTGGTGGTCGGCGACTGGTACGGCGACGGCTGGTTCATCTCGCAGGGCCTTGCCGCCGGCGACCAGGTCGTCGTCGACGGTGCGATCCGGCTCGCCCCCGATGCGCCGGTCAAGGCGACGCCGTACGTTCCGACGCCCGGCGCGACGGAGGCAGCGCCCGTGTCGAGCCCGCCCGGTGCGTCACTGGTCGTCCATTTCGCCAAGGGCAAGTCGACGCTCGATGCCGAGTCCATTCGGCTCCTCAAAGGTTTCGCGCCGCCAATGAAGGAAGGGAAGAATCCCATCAGCGTCACGGGTTTCGCCGACCGCTCGGGGAACCATGCGGCGAACGTCGAGCTCGCGAAGCGCCGCGCCGCCGCCGTGCGCGACGCGCTCGTCGCCGAGGGCATTCCGGCCGAGCGCATCCAGCTCGCGCCACCGCGGGACGTCATCGGCAGCGGCAGCGACGACGAGGCCCGGCGCGTGGAACTCGCGGTCGTCAAGTAAGCAGGCGCGCGGCCGACCATGTTCTCCCGCTTCTTCATCGAACGGCCGATCTTCGCGGCGGTCGTCGCGATCATCATCAGCCTCGGCGGCCTCGTCGCGATGGTCGTGCTGCCGGTGCAGCAGTACCCGACGATCACGCCGGTGCAGGTGACGGTCTCGGCGACCTATCCTGGCGCCGACTCCAAGACGCTCGCCGACTCGGTCGCCTCGCCGATCGAGGCGCAGATCAACGGCGTCGACAACATGCTCTACATGTCGTCGACAAGCTCGGCCAACGGCCAGCTGACGCTGACCGTCTACTTCTCGCTGGAGACGAACCCGGACATCGCGCAGGTGCAGGTGCAGAACCGCGTGAACCTCGCGCTGCCGCAGCTCCCCACCGCGGTCACGCAGCTCGGCGTGTCGGTGCAGAAGAAGTCGTCGTCGATCATGATGCTGATCGCCGTCTTCGCGAAGGGCGAGCGCTACAGCGGCGACTACATCGCCAACTACGCGAACGTCTACGTGCTGGACGCGATCAAGCGCGTCAACGGCGCCGGGCAGGCGTCGATCATGGGCGTCCCGGACCAGGCCATGCGGATCTGGATGAATCCGGACCGGATGACCTCGCTCGGCATCACGACGACCGACATCGCCAACGCGGTCAACAAGCAGAACGCGCTCTTCGGCGCAGGCCAGATCGGCCAGCAGCCGACGGCGGGCCCGGTCGAGCTCACGTTCCCGGTGGTGACGCAGTCGCCGTTCATCGAGCCCCGCCAGTACGAGAACATCATTCTCCGCGCGAGCCAGGACGGCAGCGCGATCGTGCGCGTCGGCGACGTCGCACGCGCCGAGGTGGGGCTGCGCCAGTACATCGTCGACTCCAAGCTCAACGGCACGCCGGCGACGTTCATCGCCGTGTACCTTCAGCCGGGCGCGAACGGGCTCACGGTATCGAAGGACGTGCGCAGGACGCTGGAGGACATGAAGGCGCGCTTCCCCGAGGGCATGGACTACGTGGTGTCGCTCGACACCAACGACTTCGTCAAGCTGTCGATCGAGGAGGTGCTCCACACGCTGCTCGAGGCGGTCGTGCTGGTGGTGCTCGTCGTCTACCTCTTCCTGCAGAGCTTCCGCACGACGATCATCTGCATGGTCGCGATCATGGTCGCGCTGATCACGACGTTCGCGGGGATGCTGGCACTCGGCTTCTCGATCAACCTCATCACGCTGTTCGGGCTGGTGCTGGCGATCGGGATGGTCGTCGACGACGCGATCGTCGTCGTCGAGAACGTCGAGCGCAACATGCACGAGCATCACCTCGGCCCGAAGGATGCGACGATCAAGTCGATGGAGGAGATCGCGGGCTCGCTCGTCGCCGTCGTGCTGGTGATGGCGTCCGTGTTCATCCCGGCGGCCTTCCTGCCCGGCACCACGGGCCAGCTCTACAAGCAGTTCGCGATCACCATCGTGGTGTCGGTCGCCGTGTCCGGGTTCGTCGCGCTGACGCTGACGCCGGCGATGTGCGCGCTGATGCTGAAGCACAATCCGCCGCCGCAGAAGGGCTTCTTCGCGTGGTTCAACCGGCAGGTCGACGCGGTGACGCGCGGCTTTGGGCATGCGGTCGAGCTCGTCATCAAGCGCTTCGTCATCGCGCTCGTGATGCTCGCGGTGTTCCTGTACGCGATCTACCACCTCTTCACGGTGCTGCCGACGAGCTTCGTGCCGAACGAGGACCAGGGCTACGTGATGGCGGCGATCATCATGCCCGAGGCCGCGAGCATGGACCGCACGCAAGCGGTCGCCGAGAAGGTCGATGCGATCTTCGCGAAGATTCCAGGTGTTGCGACGCGCTCGATGATCACCGGCTACAGCCTGCTCGACAGCGGCTTCAAGACCAATGCCGGCGCGTTCTTCGTGACGCTCAAGGATTTCAAGGAGCGCTACGACACGACCGACGCCGCGAGGGCACAGAATGCGCGCGCGGTTCTGCTGAACCTCTATCGCGAAGTGCAGGGCATCGAGCAGGCGATCGTCATCCCGGTCGCGCCGCCGCCGATTCCCGGCATCGGCACCACCGGGGGGTTCGAGTTCTGGATCCAGGACACGGGCTCGGGCGACCCGGCGCGGCTCGACGAGATCACGCAGGAGTTCCTGCGCAAGGCGCGCACCAATCCCGAGCTCACCAGCCTGTCGTCGACGTTCCGCGCCAACACGCAGCAGCTCCGCGCCGTCGTCGACCGCGACAAGGCGACGCTGCTCGGCGTGCAGATCGAGGACGTCTACAGCGCGATCCAGGCGCAGTTCGGATCGCTGACGGCGTCACAGTTCAACCAGTTCAGCCGCGTGTGGTGGGTGATCCTCCAGTCGGACGCGAAGTTCCGGCAGGACCCGGGCGACCTCACGCGCCTCTACACGCGCTCGAAGGACGGCAAGATGGTGCCGCTGTCCGCGCTCGTCACGACGAAATGGGTGTCGGGCCCCGACCTGCTGCCGCACTTCAACGGCTTCCCGGCGGCGAAGATCAACGGCAATCCGGCGCCTGGGTTCAGCTCGGGCGATGCGATCGCCGCGATGGAGGCGACGGCGAAGGAAGTGCTGCCGTCCGGATACACGTTCGCGTGGTCGGGCCTCGCGTTCGAGGAGAAGGAGTCGGGCGGCACGTCGGCGATCGCGTTCGTGTTCGGCCTCATCATCGTGTTCCTCGTGCTCGCCGCGCAGTACGAGTCGTGGACGCTGCCGGGCGCCGTGATGTCGGCCGTGCCGTTCGGGATCCTGGGCGCGCTCGCCACCAACTGGCTGCGCGGCCTCGACAACGACGTCTACTTCCAGATCGGCCTTCTCGTCCTGATCGGACTCGGCGCGAAGAACGCCGTGCTGCGTGTCTCGGCCGCGGTCGAGTTCCGCCATCAGGGCAAGTCCATCATGGAAGCGACCGTTCTGGCCGGCGAGCAGCGGCTGCGCCCGATCATCATGACCTCGCTCGCGTTCGCCGCCGGCTGCCTGCCGCTCGCACTCGCGCTCGGCGCCGGCGCCAATGCGCGCCACTCGATCGGCACCGGGATCATCGGCGGGATGCTCGGCGAGACCACGCTGGCGATGCTCTACGTGCCTCTCCTGTTCTACCTGTTCGACCAGCTGGAAAAGGGCAAGGACGAGCCAGGCACGACGCCGCCTCATGTCGCGCCGCCTTCGCCACCGGCACCTGCCGCCGCCGTGGCGGGCGGCGCGTGTCCGCCGCCGCACTCGGCACGGGAGGACGTGTGATGCCGCCTCGCGAGCACCCCGCGGGGCCGGCGATGCGCGCGCCTGTGCTCGTCGCGGTGGTGATCACGCTGCTTGCGGGCTGCGCGATCGGACCCGACTACGTGCGGCCGAAGGTCGACGCGCCGGCGGCGTTCCGCTTCGAGCCCGCGCAGGTGGCGGCGACGGCGAACACCGCCTGGTGGAAGCAGTTCAGCGACCCGGTGCTCGACCAGTTGATCGACACGGCGCTCGCCAACAACCTCAACGTCAAGATCGCAGCCGCAAATGTCCAGCAGGCCGCCGCGATCATCACGCAGACGCGCTCGCAGCTCTTTCCGCAGATCGGCTACGCGGGCAACGGCGAGCGCGCGCGCATTCCCGACACGGGCCTCGTCGCCGTGATCCCGAACTATCCGAACCCGCAGAACGCCTATCAGGCGCTCCTGACCGCGACCTGGGAAATCGATCTCTGGGGACGCATCCGCCGGCTGTCGGAATCGGCGCAGGCCAACATGCTCGCGACCGACGAGGCGCGCCGCGGCGTCATCCTGTCGCTTGTCAATTCGGTCGCCACCAACTACATCACGCTGCGCGGCCTGGACGAGCAGCTCGCCATCGCGAACGCGACGCTCGGCACCTACGGCGAATCGGTGCGCCTCTACCAGCTGCAGTTCAAGTACGGGCAGACCTCGCAGATGACGGTCTCGCAGGCGCAGTCGCAGTACGAGACTGCGGCAGCGCAGATCCCCGTGATCGAATCCCAGATCGCGCAGGTCGAGAACGCGCTGTCGGTGCTGCTCGGCCGCAACCCCGGCCCGATTCCGCGCGGCAAGTCGATCTACGAGCTGGCACTCCCGAGCGTCCCCGCCGGCGTGCCTTCCGAGCTCCTCGTGCGCCGGCCCGACGTCATGCAAGCCGAGCAGACGCTGATCGCCGCCAACGCGCAGATCGGCGCCGCGAAGGCGCTCTACTTTCCGGTGATCTCGCTGACCGGCGCGCTCGGAAGCTCGAGCACCGCGCTCTCCGACCTCTTCAAGGGGCCGACGCGCGTCTGGAACTACGCGGGCCAGGTCGTCGGGCCGATCTTCACGTTCGGCGCCGTCAGCGGTCAGGTGGGACAGGCGGAAGCGGGCGAGCAGGCGGCGCTCCTCGGCTACCAGCTGTCGATCCAGAATGCGTTCGCCGACGTCGACAACGCGCTCGTCGCGAGCCAGAAGCTGAAGGAGCAGCTGGCCGCGCAGGAGCGCCTCGTCGCCGCGCTCAAGGATTACGCGCGGCTCGCCAAGCTGCAGTACGACGGCGGGTACACGTCCTATTCGACGGTGCTGCAGGCCGAGCAGGCGCTCTTCCCCGCCGAGCTCAACCTCGCCGCGGTGCGCGCGCAGGTGTTCACGTCGGCCGGGAACATCTACAAGGCGATGGGGGGCGGCTGGGTCGCGCAGGCGGACCAGCTGACCGGCACGACGGGCGTTCCCGCCGGCGAACGCGGCACTGGATTGCCGCCCCTTTTCTGACGCGATGACGGCCGACGGCGCGCGGCGCCTAGCGCCTGGCGAGCTCGACCGCCGCGAGGTCGCGCGCGAGCTCGGCCATGATCGCGCCGAATCCCGTCGACAGCCCCGCCGCATACGCGTCGGGCGACGCCGCGGTGATCGGCACGTGCTGCCGATATTCCTTCGACCAGAACGGCACGGGATTGTCGGCGCGCGCAAGGTAGTAGGTGACGACGATGTCCGCGGCGGGCGCCGCCGCGTTGCGCGCGTCCTCGTAGAGCGCTGACACGAAGCCGTCGAGCACGTAGTCGGCATCCGGCGGCGCGCCCGGCGCGACCACCCGCGCGAACACGCGCGCGCCGCCGAGTGCCCGCGCGGTCGCCTCGCCGAGCATCGGCGCCGGCGCGACCAGGAACTCCGAGTAGAAATCGGTCTCGTAGCGCAGCTCGCCCTCGCGCACGACGAAGAGCCGGCCGCGAAACGGCGCCGCGATGTTGACCGTGCCGACGCGCAGCGACGCCGCCTGCGGCGTCGCGATCGCCGCGGGCGTCGCCGGCTCGATGAGATACGACTGCTTGACCGGCGACGGGCGCGACAGCGCGCAGCCGGCAACGAGCGCCGCCGCAGCGAATGCCGCCGCAGCGAGCGTGAACGGCGCGCGCGGCGCCCGGTTCGATCGCGGGATCATTTTTGGCCTTCGAGCGGTCGCGGCGGCTCGCCGTAGATCACGTTCGCCGGATAGCGCTTCGCGTCTTCGGTCAGGTCGCGCAGATTGTCGGAGATCTGGCGCAGGTTCTCGATCGTCACGCTGAGGTCGGTCTCGCCGCCGCCGAGGATCCGGTCGATGCGGCCGAGCGTGCGCTCGAGGCTCGCGAGCGTCTTCGCGAGCTTCGGGTCGGTGACGATCTCGCGAATGCGCGCCACTGCGGCGCCGGCGTCCTCGGGCAGCTTCTGCGTCGCCGGGTTCGCGAGGATCTTCTTGAGGTCGGCGTTGGAGGCTCGCACTTCGGACATCAGCGCGACGGCCTCGTCGGAAAGCCGCTTGCTGTCTATGTTGTCGAGCGTCTTCTCGACCTTCGCGAGCACGCGGTCGGTGCGCTGCGAGATCGACCTGGTGTCAATCGCCTCGACCTTCTCGTTGGTCGTCACGAGCAGCCGGTTGAGATTGCCCATCGTCCTGTCGATGTCGAGCCTGCGCAGGTGATCCATGATCTCGCTGGCCGCGGTCAGCAACGCGGTGAACTGCGACGGCGCGCTGGGGATGTACGTGTTGTCGGGCGTCCAGTCGATCGGAATGACGGCCGGCGGCGGATCGACGTAATCGATCTCGAGGTAGCTCGTGCCGGTGATCCCCTGCGGCGCGAGGCGGATGCGCAATCCCTTCTCGACCTCGAGCGCCGCGCTCTCGGGCTTCGTGAGGTCGCCTGCGGCGACACGGCCGCCGAGCAGCTTCGGCTCGATCTGCGCCTCGACCAGCACGTAGCGGTAGCGCTGCAGGCTCGGAATCTGCTGCTGGTACTTGTTGTAGGTGAAGCCGATGCGCGTGACCTCGCCGATGGCCACGCCGCGGTATTTGAGCTTCGAGCCGATGTCGAGTCCCTGCACCGACTCGTTGAAGTAGGTCTCGATCGTGAGCTTCGGCTGGAACCAGCGGCCCGACCCGATCACGATCAGCAGCAGCACCCCGCTCACCAGCGAGCCGATCACGAAGAGGCCGAGCTTGAAATAGTTGGCTTTGAGGCTCATGGGTCGAGGGCTCAGGCGGGGACGACTTCCGCTTCGCGGCGGAAGAACGCGCGGACGCGCGGATCCGTCGATTCCTCGCGAAGGCGGCGCGGATCGCCCTCGGCGATGATGCCTTTCGCCGCGAGGTCGAGCAGGATGACCCGGTCCATGGCGACGAAGACGCTGCCGAGGTCGTGCGAGACGATCACGAACGTCACGCCGAGGTTGTCGGAGAGCCGGCGGATCGTCGCGTCGAGCGACGCCGCGGTGATGGGGTCGAGTCCCGACGACGGCTCGTCGAGGAACAGGATCGACGGGTCGAGCGCCATCGCGCGCGCAATGCCGGCGCGCTTCTGCATCCCGCCCGAGAGCTCCGCCGGCAGGTGGCCGGTGAACCCCTCGAGCCCGACCAGTTCGAGCTTCATCCGCGCGATCAGGTCGATCGCGTCGTCCGGGAGCTCGGTGTACACCTCGAGCGGCAGCCGCACGTTCTCCAGCAGGCTCATCGAGCCGAACAGCGCGCCCGACTGGTACATCACGCCGAAGCGGCGCTGGATGCGCTCCAGCGTCGCCTCGTCCGCGGTCACGATGTCGTCGCCCGCGATGAAGATGTGGCCGGCGATCGGCAGGTTCAGCCCGATCATCACCTTCATCAGCGTGCTCTTGCCGCTGCCCGATCCGCCGAGAATGCCGAACACCTCGCCGCGGCGGATCTCGAAGCTGAGGTTCTTCTGGATCGCGACGCCGTCGTAGCCTGCGTCCACGCCCTCGACCCGGATGATGATGTCGTTGTTGCCGGCGCTCATCGGGAATCCGCGCTCATATGTCGAGCATGTAATACGCGACGGCGAAGATCCCGTCGACGACGACGAGCAGGATGATCCCGGAGACGACGGCGCGCGTCGCCGAGTCGCCGACGGCGGATGCGCCCGCGCTCGTCTGCAGCCCGCGCAGGCAGCCGATCCCGGCGACCAGCAGCGCGAACACGAACGATTTCACGAAGCCGGCGAGGAAGTCGGACATGTTGACCGCGGCGTCGACCTCCTTCAGGAACGTGACGTAGGGAATCGAGAACGACTGCATCGTCAGCGCGCCGCCGAGGAGGCCGACGAGATCGGAGAACAGCGTGAGGAGCGGCGTCATCAGTACCGCGGCGATGATGCGCGGCGTGACGAGGAAGCGCACCGGGTTCAATCCCATCGTCGTCAGCGCATCGACTTCCTGGTTCACGCGCATCGTGCCGATTTCTGCGGCGAACGCGGCGCCGGAGCGGCCGGCCAGCAGGATCGCCGTCATCAGCGGCCCGAGCTCGCGCAGCATCGCGAGGCCGATCAGGTCGGCGACGAAGATCTCGGCGCCGAAACGCTTCATCGGCACAGCGGACTGGAACGCGAGGATCATCCCGAGCAGGAACGAGATCAGCGCGACGATCGGAAGCGGGGCGGCGCCGACGCGCTCGCAGATGCGCCAGACGTCCTTCCAGCGCACCGAGGCGGGATGCCGGATGGCGAACCAGAGTGCCGACGTGAGCTCGCCGATGAACTCGACCTGTGTGCGGATGTCGCGCCAGACGACGCTCACCGCGAAGCCGACCTCCTCGACCGCCGGACGTCGCGCCGGCTCGGGATCGAGATCGTGCGCGAGGACGTCGGGATGGAACTGCTTCAGCAGGACGGCGAACGCGGGCCTGAGGTTGGTGACTTCGACCGCGCCTTCGCGCGGATGGCGCAGGAGCTCCACGAAGAGCGCGGCGCCTGCGCCGTCGCAGTAGTCGACGCCGGCCGCATCGACGACCAGCGGGCGGCTCCCCGCCTCGGCGGCGGCGCGTCGCGACGCGTTCCAGACGTCGGGCAGCGTGGCCGAGTCGAGGCGGCCGGACAGGGCGAGGATGCGACGGCCGTCGGGCGTGTCGCTTATCGAGACCGCAGCCATCGGCAGGTGGTCGCGCCCGCGCGTCGCATCAGTCGACGAGCTCGACGTTGTTGCCGACGACCCGCACGTAATCGCCTTCGCGCACGTACGGTTCGAATCCGAGCGACACGACGCGCTTCAGGCCGCTGTCGAGCTTGACCGTGACGTTCCAGCGCGCCTTCTGATAGCTGTTCGGCGTCTTCTGGTAGGCGGCTCCGCCGGCAGCGCCGAGCAGCACCATGCCCTGCGGCTTCAGTCCGGGGCCGAACTGGATGTTGGTGACGGCGGCCGGCGTGCCGCCCATGCCGGTGCTGCCGTAGGTTCCGGCGCCGAGCGGCGTCCAGCTCTCCGTCGAGGTCGACTGCACGATCGATTCGACGTGCCCGCACGGCCACGTCGTGCAGTCCGGCGCGAGTGTCGAGGCGCTCGTCTGCGCCGCCGCGCCGGCGGACGCGCCGAGCGCCGCCGCGAACAGCGCGGCGCCGCAGGCGCGATAGGACAGGGTGCGCAACGTTGCCATCACGTCACTCCGGAAGCGTGTTGAGATAGAACATCGCGTGCAGCAGCGGCCCGGGCTTGCCGTACGGCGCCAGCCAGCGCTGGAAGATCGGGTCGATCTCGCCCGTGCGGTAGAGCGACGCCAGCACGCGGTCCACCGCCAGCCGGAAATCCGGATCGTCGCGCGGCAGCACGAGGCCATACGGCTCGAACGAGAAGTCGTTGGCGAGGAGGTCGAAATCCGCCGGGCGCGACGCCGTCAGCTTGAGCCGGCCCAGCACCGTGCGGTCGCCCGCGAATGCATCGACCTTGTGCTTCGTGAGCATCGCCATGCCTTCGGCGGTGCTCTTGACGGGCACCAGGATCGCCTTCAGTCCCATCGAGTTGAACTCACGCACCAGTGCCTGCTCGGTGGTCGTGCCTGCGATGACGGCGATCCTCTTTCCCTTGAGGTCCGCGAACTGCGTCAGCTTCGACTTCGCGTCGACGAGCGCGCTGCCGCCCTCGACGAAGATCGGCAGGCTGAACGCCACGGTCTTTTCGCGGGACAGCGTGATTGTCGTCGTGCCGCACTCGGCATCGGCGTTGCCGCTCGCGACGAGCTCGAGCCGGGTGGCGGCATCGGCCGGCACCCATTCGACCTTGAGCTCCCTGATGCCGAGCTCCTTCTGGATCGCGCCGGCGATGCGCGTGCAGAGCTCGACGCTGTAGCCGCGCACGCGACCGTCGCGGTCCCTGAACGAGAATGGCGCCGCCCCTTCGCGGTAGGCGAAGCGGATCGTCGCCGTGTCGCGGATCCGGTCGAGGGTCGCTGCGGCCGGCGCGGCGGCGGCCGGAAGCGCGGTGCCGACGAAGGCGAGCAACAGCAGGATTGTTCGTGCGAGCCGCATCCGGATCTTCCCCATGTTCCGCATGGTTCTTCAACGAAAAATGCCGGCCTGAGTGTAGCATGTGAGACACGCGCGCCGGTTTGACGGGGCGCCCTGCGAGCGGCGCCGTTCATGCGGTCGGTTGCGGCGCCAGGGCCAGAATGCCGGAGCAGGATCGGCGGCTCAGGATCGGTCCTGTAAGACATGTGCGCAAGAACCTGCGGCAGTTGTCGCCGCCCGAGAAAACCATCGACAAGAGGTCCCGTGGAATCACTTTACCTTTTCCGTACCCTGGCGCGCGCCGGCCTTGTCGGCATCGCGTTCTTTGGCATCGCCGCCGTCGCGCAAACGACCACGCCGCCCGCCGCACAGGCCGCGCCGAAGTCCGCGGCGCGAACGGCAGCCGCCGGCACCGCACCGAAACCGCTGCACGCACTCCCCGACACGCTCGCCGCGATCAAGGCAGCGCGTCAGATCGACGTCGCGTTCTCCGGCGACTCGCTGCCGTTCTCGCTGGTCGGCGAAGGCAACCGTCCCGCCGGCTACTCGATCGACCTGTGCAAGCGGGTCATCGCGCACCTCGGTCGCGTCGTAGGCGTGCCCGACCTCAAGGTCAACTGGCTCGTCGGCACCGCGGCCGAGCGCGTCGACATGGTCGCCTCCGGCAAGGCGCAGCTCGACTGCGCGAACACGACCGCATCCCGCACCCGGATGAAGAGCGTCGATTTCTCGTCGCTCGTTTTCCTCGACGGCGGCGGCATCATGGTGAAGTCGGCCGCATCGATCCAGAAGTTCACGGATCTCGCCGGCAAGCGCATCGGCGTCATCGCGGGCACGACGACCGAGGCACGGCTCGACGCGATGCTTGCGCAGAAACTCATCAATGCCAAGGTCACGCGGCTGAAGGACGGCAACGAGGGCGTCGCGATGCTGGAGTCGGACTCGCTCGACGCGTTCGCCAGCGACAAGATCAAGCTGATCGGCCTCGCCGTCCAGGCGAAGCACCCGGAAGAACTCGCGATGATGCAGGAGGATCTCTCGATCGAGCCGATCGCGTTCGGGCTGCCGCGCAACGACTCGGCGTTCCGTCTCGAGGTCAATACGGCACTGACCCAGGTCTATCTCGGCGGCGAGATCAACGCCATCTTCACGCAATGGTTCGGCACGCTCGGCCGCCCGTCGGGGCTCCTGGCGGCGATGTACCTCCTCAATTCGTTGCCCGAATGATCCCGTTTCCGGCGCGCACGGCACCCGGGCGAACCGGGCGCGATACGTGGTAAGCTATTGACCCAGCGCAATTTGCGCCAGTTCCAAGGAGAACCCGATGCTTCGCAAACTCATGCGCCTGACGCTGGTGCCCCTCGTTGCCGGCGGCCTTCTCGCGTCGCTGCCCGCGCACGCGCAGTCCGAGCAGCAGCAGCTCGTCAACAGCGCCGAAAAGACGCTTTCCAATTTCCTGCGCGACCCGCAGATGACGTGGCTGCAGAGCCACATCGGCCGCGCCTATGGCGTGCTGATCGCGCCGCAGGTCGTCAAGGCCGGCTTCATCTTCGGCGGATCGGGCGGACGCGGCGTGCTCATCGGCCGCGATTCGCTGAACGGCAAATGGAAGGGCCCGGTGTTCTACACGCTCGCGACCGCGAGCGTCGGCTTCCAGGCCGGCATCGCCGCCTCCGAGAACATCACGCTCGTGATGACGGAGAAGGGCCTCAACACGCTGCTCGCGCCGTCAGTGAAGCTGGGCGGTGACGCCAGCGTCGCAGCCGGCCCGGTGGGTGCGGGGGCGAGCTCGGACGTCACGACCGACTTCGTCGCGTTCGCGCGCTCGAAGGGCGTGTACGGCGGCGTAAACCTCGACGGCACCGTGATCACCGCCAACGGCGACTGGAACAATGCGTACTACGGCAAGACCGTGCTGCCGCCGGACATCCTCGTGCGCGGCGCCGCAACCAACAAGGGCGCGAGCCGCCTCATGGCCGAAGTCGCAAGGGCTTCCGGCGCGAAGTAACGCGCGCTGCAGCAGCATCACCGGGAACGGGGCCTGCGGGCCCCGTTTTTCATTGCCGCGCGAGGCGGCTTCAGGTCGCGCCGCTTCAGCCCGCGTGCTTCGCTTCCGCGATTGCGCCGAAGAGCACGACCACGCACGTCCCCTGTCCGTTTCGTGGCGACTCGATGCCGACGCGCGCGCCGTGCCGGTCGGCGATCTCCCTCACGATGGCAAGCCCGAGACCGGTGCCTTCGCTCGTCGTCCCGGCGACACGATGGAAGCGCTCGAAGACCCTCTCACGTTCGGACGCCGGAATTCCGGGACCGGTGTCCTCGACGGCGACGAACGGCATGCTTTGGCGCATCCCGCATTGCACCGTGACGGCGCCGCCCTCCGGCGTGTAGCGCAGCGCGTTGTCGATCAGGTTGTCGAGGAGCTCAGTCAGAAGCGAAGGATCGCCCTGCACCGTCGCATGCTCCAATGCAAAGCCGAGGTCGATCCTCCGCGCAATCGCAACGGGAACCCAATGTTGCGCCGCCGCCTCGGCGCACTGGTAGAGGTCGACCGGCTGCACGGCCGCCTCGGCATCGGACGTGCTTTCGGCTTTCGCGAGCGCCAGGAGCTGCTTCGTCATGTGCCCGGTCCGCAGCGTCGCCTTGTGCAGCCGCTCGAGCTCGGCGCGGACCTCCGGCGCCTGTTCCCGCCGCAGCTGCAGCTCGAGATGCATCTGCAATCCTGCGAGCGGCGTGCGCAGCTGATGGGCGGCGTTCGCGAGGAACCGCTGCTGAAGCGCATTCGCCTCGCTCAGCCGGCTCAGCAGCCGGTTGAACGCGTCGACGACCGGCGCGATCTCGACGGGCGCTGCATCGTTCGGGATCGGCCGAAGATCGTGTGGCGAGCGTCCGAGGAGCTCGGTGCGCACGCGCGCAAGAGGCGCGAGCCCATGTGCGATGCCGGCCCACGCGAGTGCGATCGAGACGAACGCAACGAGCAGCGTCGGCACGAGCTCGGCCACGAGGATCTCGCCGACGAGCCGATTGCGCTTGTGACGCGTCTCGCCGACCTGGACCAGCACGTTCTGCGCGTTGAGGAGCGCCGCGACGCGCAGGTTCTGTTCGCGGTAATCGACATCGTAGAAACGATGCTGTCCGTGCGTAAGCTCCGCCGCAGCAGGAAGGTCGCTGACGCCGGCAATCACGGTTCCGTCAGGGGCCCGGATCTGAAAGACGACCTCGTCCGCCTGATCGTACATCAGGGCCTCCTGCGCCTTCGGCGGCAGGTCGAGGTGCGGCGCGCCATCCACCATCCGCAGGTTCTGCTGCAGGTCGAGAGCCGGATCAAGCAGTGACCGGTCGTATGCGTCATTGGCCGCGCGAACGGCGACGAAGTAGGTGATGACCGCGGCTGCGCCGACCAGCAGCAGCAGCATGGTGACGAGGAACAGGACCAACCGGCGACGGATGCTCTGGCGCGCGCGTGGCGCACTAGTCATTGGCACCGTCCCACAGATATCCGAATCCCCGGACCGTGCGCAGCCGCGCGCCCTCGGGCTCGATCTTCGCGCGAAGCCGCGAGATGTGGACCTCGATCGCGTTGGCGGACAGGTGCTCGTCGCAGGCGAGGAGGTGTTCGGAGATGCGGTCCTTGCTGAGGACGTGCCCGGCCCGCGTGAGAAAGAGCTCCAGCATCGACCATTCCCGCGACGTTAGCTCGATCGGCCGACCGCCGACGCGCGCACGCTTCGCCGAAAGATCCATCGCGAGCGTCCCCGACTCGAGCTGCGCCTCGGGTACCGCCGAGCGCCGCAGGAGTGCCCGGATCCTCGCCTCGAACTCGGCGACCGAGAACGGCTTCGTCATGTAGTCGTTGGCGCCGAGGTCGAGCCCGCGCACGCGGTCCTCGACGGCGTCGCGCGCCGTCAGCACGAGCACGCTCGCGTGCGAGCGCCGCGCGCGGAGCTCCCGCAGCAGCTCGAGGCCGTCGCGATCGGGGAGCCCGAGGTCCAGCACCACGACGTCGTACTCGGTCGACTTCAGCGCCGCCTCGGCGCGCGCGCCGGTCGCGGCATGATCGACCGCGTGTCCCGCACGGTTCAGCACGTTGACGAGCCCTTCCGCAAGCAGCGGGTCGTCTTCGATCACGATGATTCGCATTGGAAGCCTGTCCGTGTTCATTTCGCCGTCTCCGGCGCAAGTTCGATGATAACCCCGCGCCGCCGATTCGATGAAGGGGTCGCGCCGGCCGTCATGGGCAGGGTGCGCACGCCCTGGCGCGACTCGCGCAAAAAAAATCGGGCCCGGTGCGCGCCGACTCCAGACGTGGCGCGTTTGCACCCGGGCCCGAGCGGAGGTCCCTAGAAGCGGTAGTTCACACCCACCGAGAATCCCTGCAGCCTGCCGCCGGCAAAGCAATGCGGGCCATTGCCGGTCACGCCACCCGTGGTCGGATCGAATGCCGCCTGCTCACTCGCGTCGTGGCAGTCCGTGGTGACGCCGTGGCCTCCGGCGCCCAAGTCGTAGTGCGCGTCGGTATGGTTGACCGTCATTGCCCAGTCCGCGTAGACCGTCGTGCTGCGGTCGAGCAAGTGCTTCCATGCAACGGTGTACATGTTGGCCTGGTTGTCCGGATTCGGGCCGCCCGGCGTGTTGTGCTGCCCGGGGTCGCCCGGCGTTGCGCCCGCGTGCGCCCAGCCGCCGCTCAGCGTGTCCTTCTCGGTCAGCGCCTGGGTCAGGACCAGCCAGTAACCGTCACGCTGGCGCTCGTTCTGGTACTCGAGGTACTGCGGAACGTTGCGCTTGAACTTTTCGTACATGCCGCCGAGCGTCGTCTTGGTCGGGAACGTGTACTGGGCGCCGAGCTTCCACGCGGTCTCGTTGCCGACGTCGTTGGGATCACCCTGCAGGTCCGCCGCCGGCGTGGTCGGGAAGCCGATCGTATCGCTGATGCGGTTGACGTTGACGTGCTCTTCCCAGGCGCCGAAGACGTAGAGGGACTCCCAGGTGAACTCGGCGTTGACGCTGTAGAGATTGCCGAACGAGCCGTCGGTGCAGGCGGGCGTAAGCGCGCCGCTTCCGGGGATGTTGCCGCCGGCGCAATCCTGCTCGCCGGATGCGAGGTTGCTGTTGCCCCCGAGAGGATCCCCGCTGCTGGACCGATTCTGGCCCGGGCCGTACATCGCGCTGAACGAGAAGCCGCTCCAGTTGGGCGAGTTGTACCAGATCGCGTGCGGCGCGCGATAGGCGAACTCGACGCGGTTGTCGCCTCCGGTATTGCCCATGATGACGCGGTAGTCGCCGATCATCCCCGAGAACGGATTCAGGCGATCCGAGGAGAGCTTGTACGGCGTCTCCGACTTGCCGATCATGACGCCGCCCCAATCCTTCCCGGTGAATCCGACAAAGCTGTTGCGTGAGAACAGCGCGCCGTTGACGCTGTCGCTGGTGTTGGAGTTCGTGCTCTTCGTGCCGGGCGTCGCCGACACGTCGAACCCGGCTTCGAGCTGCCAGACGAAGTTGACGTCGTCGGCGATCGGATGATTGCCGCGCACGCCGAAGTACGAGAGATTGGTCGAGATCGCGGGCTGCCACCCCATATCGCCCACCGGCGAGCCGCCCTGCGCGTAGCTGCCCTGCAGGCCTTTCGTCGTGGTGTCGAACGAGACGTCGAGATTGCCGTACAGCGAGACCGCACCGCCGCCTGCCGTCGGGAACGTGAGACCGGCGCCCGGGCTCATCTGCAGGAACTGTGCGTTCTTCGTCTCCTGCTGCGCCTGTGCCTGCTTCGTCTGCTCGACCTGGCTCGTGACCTGCTCCAGCCGCGCCTTCATCGCGTCCATCTGCTTCTGCATCAGCTCCATCTGCGCCTTCAGATCGCTCACTTCGTCCGCTCGTGCGGCTCCGGTGCCGATGAAGGTGAGCGCAATCGCAATCGCCAGTGGCCTTTTGATATTCAAGGTGTCCTCCGTTGTTTTCCAGGGTCCGAGAATCGGATAAACTTGAACGGGGCGGCCTACTGGCCTGTGCGCTCGCGCCGTGACCCCGCATGCATCCCGATGCGGCGCAATAGCATGAACGCGTGTCCGGACGTTGCACCGCGCGAACGGCCAATGCACGACGCATCGCAGCGAATCCGCGCGGAACTCCAGAATGACGTTGTGCATGCGCAACAGCGCGCGCAACCGCAAGCAAATTGCAAGATTAGGGTCAGACTGACGTCAGCATCGTGCGAATGCCGGTGTCGGATTTGGCGTGACCGCCCGCATGCCGCGCAATCGATCGACGACGCGCTGCGAATGCCTCGGCGCTTGCGAGCGCAGCATGTTGTGGCCACAATGCGACCACATTCACGACGCAGCGATTGCGGCCTCGCCGATCGCAGCGGCCGCGTTCCCGCATTGCCGTGTGTGCCTGCTCAGGAAGATTGCGATGACCGGATCCGCAGCAAGACTCATCCTCGCCGTGTTCACGCTGGCCGCGCTCGCCGCCTGCGGCGGCGGTGGCGCGACGCGCGACGACGGCTACAACGCGTTTCTCGAGGAGATCGCGTCGGCGTGCAAGCCGCTGATCATCGGAGATGACAACATGGGCCAGGCGATCACGTTCAACGGCCTCGGCGCCACGCAGGAGCACTACAACAGCTTTCTCGGACAGACCTCCGCGCTTTTTCGCGGCGGAATCACGCCGGACGTCTACCGCGGGTCGCTGACGAGCTTCGTTGGCAGCGGCACCTACAACGCGCGCTCCTTCGACTGCATCGTCGCGCACCTGCCGGTGAAGCCCGCGCCGACGCCGGCGGGACCGGCGGCGAAGTAGCGCCTTGCGGCCGCGCGGCGCCGCGCTTTGCGGCGCGAAGCCGTGGCGCCTCGACTACTGCGGGGATCGCTCGAGTGCCTGAATGGCGTCCGCGATGTCGCGGCTCATCCGGTCGAGCGCACGACTGTGCGCGCCCGCGAGCGCGTCGTAGCCGCTTCCGGTGGCGGGCTCGCGCACCGACGTCCGCCCGTTCTCGGTCTTCCCGTCCCGGGAGCGGCGCACGCTCCAGGCCGCGTTGAGCGTCGCCGCGTCCCCCGGCGCCGATTCGAAGCCCTGCACTTCGATCGCGACACGGTAGTTCCCGGCGGCGTTCAGCGATTGCTGGAACAGCGACACGCGCGGCGTTCCGAGGATCGCCACGAGATCCTGCGCGACCACGCGGGCGATGTTGTCCGCGAGCGGCGAGGCCCAGCGGTTGAACTCGTCCAGCGACACCTGGTTCGGTCCCGTGCTGACGACGATCTGCGGCTGATCGACGATCGTCGGGATCGACACCGGGCCGACCACGACGGAGATGGCCGACGGCTTCGCCGCGGGCGCCGGGACGGCGACCGGACTCAGCGTGTAGAAGCGCGACGGCGTGCTCGCGCATCCGGCGGCGATGGCGACGACCGCGCACAGCGCGGCGCTTGCGGCGATGCGGCGCATCACTTGCTCCCCTCGGGTTTGCCCCGGATCAGCATTTCGGGATGGCGTTCGAGATAGTCGACGAGGATCCGCACGGCGCGGGCCGCGCGCGTGACCTCCTGCAGCGTGTCGCGCAGGTCCTGCGGCGCGGGCGAGTCCTTGGCGAAGAACGTCGTGTCGGCGTTGACCAGCACGCGGTCGGCATCGGTGATCGCCTGGTGCAATGCCTCGAGCGTCTTCGCGCCCTCCGGCACCCACTGCACGTCGACGCGCCTGATCAGCGTGTCCGCGTCCTTCAGCGTCGTCGTGAGCGTCTCGACCGCAGTCCTGACATCGACGCCGATGGCGTCGAGCGGCATGTTGTCGACCTTCGTCAGGATGCTCGCCAGCTTGGCTTCGATCGTCGCGAAGCCCCCCGGAGCGACCGGCAGCTCCAGCGGGTCCTTGCCGAGGTCGAGCTTCACCTTGGGCGCATTCGGAACGTAGTTGAAGGCGACGTACAGCTCTCCCGTGAGAAGGCTGCCGGTCTGGAGCTGCGCGCGCAGTCCCCGCTGCTCGACCTGGAGCTTCAGATTTCGATTGCGCGCCTCCAGCGTCGCCTTCGCCGGATCGGCCTTGTCCAGCCTCGCGAAGACGGCCTGCGGCCTGAACGTGATGACCACCCGCGACCGATAGGTCTCCGTCCTGGGATTGACGCTGAGGCCCACTTCGGTGACTTCACCCACGGTCAGGCCGAGCAGCGTCACCGGAGCGCCGACGGAGAGTCCGCGCACGGGTTCATCGAAGTAGAGCACGAAGCGACGTTCGAGAGGGTCGGGCTGCTTCATCGCCACGGTCTGCGTGCGATACAGCGTGAACGCGGTGTCCGCCGGGACGTCGCCGCCCGGCGGCCGGAATTCCGGGACGTCGAACGCGACGCCACCGGCGATCAGCGCGGCGAGCGACTCGGTCTTGACGTCGAATCCGTCGGCGCCGAGCGTGACCTCGACACCGCTCGCGTTCCAGAAGCGCGTCTCGCTGGTGACGTACCGGTCGTACGGCGACTCGACGAAGACCCCGACTTCGACCGACTTGCCGTCCGGCGCGAGGTTGAAGCCGGTCACCCGGCCAACGGCGAGCTGCCGGTAGTAGATCGGCGAGCCGACGCCGAGCGAGCCCAGCGTCGGGGCCTTCAGCAAAAACTTCCGGCCCTTCTCGTCGGTCACGGCGGGCGGCACGTCCAGCCCGATGTAGCTGCGCTGCGACTCGGTCGACGTGCCGGCCTGGAAGCCGATGTAGTTGCCCGAGAGCAGCGTGTTGAGCCCGGACACGCCGGACAGCGAGATGCGCGGCTCGACGATCCAGAATTTGGCGTCGGCCACCATCAGGCCGCCGGCGTGCTTCGCCACCTTCGCCTTCACCACGACCCGGCCGTAGTTTTCCGAGAGCTCCACCGCCGTCACCAGGCCGATGTTGACGTCCTTGTACTTGATGAACGTCTTGCCGGCCTCGATGCCCTGCGCCGACTTGAAGATGATGTAGATGGTCGGACCTTCGCTCAGCACGCGCTGGACCACGATGCCGATCGCCACGACCGCCGCGAGGATCGGGATGATCCACACGATCGAGACGCGCGTGCGCTTCCTGCGCACGACCGTCGCCTGCGGCAGTTCGGTGCGGTCGATTTCGTCAGCCATGGCGGTTCCGGTGGGGGTTGGTCGCGTCCCAGATCAGGCGGGGGTCGAAGGTCTCCGCGGCGAGCATCGTGAGCACGACCACGGCCGCGAAGAACAGTACGCCGGTGCCGGGCGCGACCGACATCAGCGGCGAGAGCTGCACGAGCGCGACGGTGAACGTGTCGACGAACACGTCGAGCATCGACCAGCGCCCGATGAACTCCACCATCCGGTAGAGCCGCGTGCGGTCGTGGCTGTTCGCAACCGAGCCCCGCTGCACGGTGATCAGGAGATACGAGAGCGCGACCAGCTTGCCGAGCGGAATCATCACGCTTGCCACCAGCACGATGAGCGCGAGGGGCCACGATCCCGACGTATAGAGAAAGGCGACCCCGCCGAGGATGGTGTCGGCCTCGGTCTCGCCGAGCGACGTCGTGTTGAGGACGGGCAGCGCATTCGCCGGGATGTAGCAGATCGCCGCCGCGACGATGAGCGCCCAGGTCTTCTCGATCGCCGCGTGGCGCCGGAATTCGAGCTCCTCGCCGCAGCGGCGGCAGAACCCGGGCTCATCCGCGTTCGCCGGTCGCGACAGAAGCTGGCACGCCTCGCACGACACGAGACCGGCCTGCGCGGCGGTGACGGTCCCCCGAGTCATCGCGATGCCTCGGGAATCGCCCCGCCGGCGACCTGCTCCGGCGGCATCGCGCCGTCGGCCCACTCGATCCTGCGCCAGAGATCGTCCGCGTCGAACGTGACCGCGATCGCCGGGAACAGGATCATCAATGCGCCGACCGCGTACATGCCGATTCCGGCGGCAACAGTGGCGAGCTCGGCGATCTTCACCAGCGCGACGAGGATCCCGAGCATCATGACCTCGAGCATCGACCACACCTGGAAATGACTTGCCCAGCGCAGCATCTCGCCGACCCACGGCGGCGCAATCTTGCGCGTTGCCCCGAGCAGGAGCGTCAGCATGAAAAGGAGATAGCCGCCGGGTGCGATCACCGCGCAGAACGCGACGAGGACGCCGGTGATCGCCTCGTCCTCCATCCACATCTGGTAGGCGCCGCCGACGATTGTGGTGCTGGCCGAGCGCCCCACCGCCGACAGGTCCATCAGCGGCACCGTGTTCGCAATGACGAAAATGATGGCCGCCGCGATGGTCAGCGCCAGCGGAAGATCCTTCGGGCCGCCGGGTTGCCGCGCGAGCGTGCAGCCGCAGCGCCCGCAGCTGGCTTTTGCGCCGGGCGGAAGCGGAGCCAGCGTTTGCAGCAGGTCGCAATCCGGACAGGCCACGGCTTGCGATGCCGACCGAAGGGTCAACCCGGACTCCCCATTCAAGAATTTCGTGCACCCGTTGCGCGTCGCCCCGGCCCGATTCCCGACGAGCGTCGGGCGTCTTGTGGCGCGCACCGATTTCGGGCGAGTTCCGAATTCGCGTTGCCTGGCGGCGGCGCGCCCTCCTTCTGCACGCGCCGGACCGGACCGCAACCCCGCAGAAACGGCAATACAGCGAGAATAGCATCGGGCGAGCGCACATCAAATATCGATGCGGTCCCGGCCGCGGCGCCACCACGAGTCGTTGCGCGCGGCGCAACAGCGCGCGGTGCCCGGCGGCGGGCATAATGACGCCATGATCGCTCCGCCCGGCGACCCCGCACGGCTCTCCCTCGCCGGCATCACCAAGGCCTACCCGACGGTCGTCGCGAACGACGGCATCGACCTCGCGGTCGCGCCGGGCGAGATCCATGCGGTGCTGGGCGAGAACGGCGCCGGCAAGTCGACGCTGATGAAGATCATCTATGGCGTCGTGCGCCCCGACGCCGGTGTCATCCGGTGGAACGGCGCGCCCGTAGCGATCGCGAGCCCGGCGCGTGCGCGCGCCCTCGGCATCGCGATGGTGTTCCAGCATTTCTCGCTGTTCGACACGCTCACCGTCGCCGAGAACATCCTGCTCGCGCAGGACGGCACGCATACGCACGCCGACGTCTCGGCGCGGGTCCGCGAAATCTCGCACCGCTACGGGCTGCCGCTCGATCCGCAGCGTCCGGTGCACACGCTGTCGGTCGCCGAGCGCCAGCGCGTCGAGATCATCCGCTCGCTGCTGCAGGATCCCGCGCTCCTCATCATGGACGAACCGACGTCCGTGCTGACGCCGCAGGCGGTGACGAACCTCTTCGCCACGCTGCGCACGCTCGCGGCCGAAGGCTGCAGCATCCTCTACATCTCCCACAAGCTCGACGAGATCCGCGCGCTCTGCGACCGCGCGACCGTGCTGCGCGGCGGCCACGTGACCGGCGAGTGCGTTCCGCGCGACGAGACGCCGGCGTCGCTCGCCCGGATGATGATCGGCGGCGACCTCCCGCATCCGCACCATCGCAAGGCGCGCGCGCAAGGAGCGGCGCGCCTCGTCGTCGACCGGCTGACGGTGCCCGCCGCAGACGCGTTCGGCACCTCGCTTGCCGACATCTCGCTCAGCGTCGCTGCGGGAG